>Ga0105046_10005113_pt1 | contig 20805 bp, 14 predicted proteins | sample MAT03_FD_78385 | JGI IMG/M metagenome (GOLD analysis project Ga0105046, IMG submission 78385) | Freshwater microbial communities from Lake Fryxell liftoff mats and glacier meltwater in Antarctica - MAT-03 (megahit assembly) | ecosystem: Environmental > Aquatic > Freshwater > Ice > Liftoff...
CTTGGGACCGGCGGTTGCCGGGAGGAGATTTGAAACCCCGATGAAACCCGCGACGAAAGTGGTCGAGGGTCGTTCGTAGACGTCTTCTGGTCCCGCTCACTGCTCGATCCGGCCACCGTTCATGACCGCTATCCGATCACTCATGGTCAGGGCTTCTTCCTGGTCATGGGTGACGTAAACGAAAGTGATGCCGACGTCGCGCTGGATGTTCTTGAGCTGGACCTGAAGGCCCTTGCGCAGCTTTAGGTCAAGCGCGCCGAGCGGCTCGTCGAGCAGCAGAACGCGCGGCAGGTTGACCAGCGCGCGGGCCAGGGCGACACGCTGCTGCTGGCCGCCGGAAAGCTGGTTCGGTTTCCGTTTCGCTTCGCGGGAAAGGCCGACCCTTTCGAGCTCTTCTGCGACTCGTCGACGGATCTCGTCCTTGCCCACTTTCTTGCGTTTAAGGCCGAACCCCACGTTCTCTTCGAGAGTCATGTGGGGGAAGAGCGCGTAGCTCTGGAAGACGGTGTTGGTCGGCCGTTTGTAAGCAGGCTGACCAGCGACATCGGTGCCGTCAATCAGCACCTTGCCTTCGCTCGGCTGTTCGAATCCGGCGATCATCCTGAGGGTGGTGGTCTTGCCGCAACCCGACGGCCCGAGCATCGTAAAGAACTCTCCGTCGGCAATTTCGAGATCCATGTTCGTGACTGCCTCGAAGGAACCGAACCGTTTGGTTACGCCCTCCAGACGGACACCTCCCGTCGAGCCGTAGCTGCCTTTAGATGAGGACGGATCCTGTTTTTCAACGGGCGGAAGGTCTACCGAGCTTTCCATCGAGCCTCTCTCCAAGTGGGTGAACTACAAAGTCTTCTGTCGGCGTCCCGGTTGACCAGTGCCGACTCTTGAACCGTATGTCATAAACGCTGGAATCTGCAAGTCCGCCTGTCCAGGATGGTGCCGAAAACATTCGCTCGCGGTCAAACGAAACTAGGCAAACCGCCCGGTTCAGTCGAGCAGGTGCGGATCCGCAACTTCGCGGCGGCGCTTGAAAAAAGGCTCCTTCTGGTGGTGCCTCCAGAGGAAGAGCAGGACAACCCCCAGGAGAAGAAACCCGACCCCGATAATCGCGGGCGGAGCGAAGCCCAGCCAGGAGACCCCGGTGTAGGAATTGGCCGGGTCGGCCCAGTCGATCAACGACTTGACGAAGAGATAGGTGAGCATCAGGGCACCGATGACCGGGGCGACCCCGACGAAGAGAAAGTTCTTCACCGACTTGGTCAACTGGTGGCGGAAATAGAAAGCACAGCCGAATCCGGTGAGCGCGTAGTAGAAAGCGATCATCAGCGAGAGGGCGGAGAGGGAATCGAACAGGAAGTCCTCGCTGATCAGCTTCGCCGGCAGGTACCAGATGATCGCGAGCACGCCGATCACGATGGTCGAGACAACCGGGGTGAAGAACTTCTTGTGGATGTCGCCGAAGGCTTTGGGCATTGCTTCGGCCCGGGCCATCGACATCGACGTGCGTGAGGCCGGCAGGATCGTGGTCTGGGTCGAAGCCAGCGCGGAAACGACGACTGCCAGCAGGACCAGCGGACCGAGCGTTCCGCCGAGCACCTGGTCGGCGTAAGTCGAGAGGATCGCCGCGTCGTCGTCGAATCCGGTGGCACCCTTGATGCCGCCCCAGGCGACCAGAGCGGTGGCCACACCGAGGTAGGTGATCAGGAGGATCGCGGTGGAGATCACTCCGGCCAGACCAGGTTTGGTGGCGTCACCGCCGGTCTCTTCGTTGAGATTGACCGCGCTCTCCCAGCCCCAGTAGATGAACACCCCGAGCAGGAGCGCCCCGGTCAGGGCTCCCGTGCCCTCGATGGCGAGCGGGTTGAACCAGCTGAGGCTTGGCTCGATCGAGCTGGACGGTGCGTCGCCGGAGAAAATCTTCCAGAGGGCGACCGCCACGAACAGCAGCAGCGGGCCAAGCTGCATCACCATCAGGATCTTCTGCAGGTTGGCCGAGATCTCGGTGCCCCAGACACAGATCCCGGTCATGACGACCATCAGGACGACGGCGGTGCCCGTGACCCAGGCCGTTGATGCCGCCAGGCCTTCGGCGCCGATCAGGTCGAAGAACGAATAGGCGGCGACGTCGGCCAGCGACCCGACCACCAGGATGCCGGTCACGCAGATTGCCCAGCCGGTCATCCAGCCAGTCTGCGGTCCGATCGAGCGGGTGACCCAGGAGAAGCTGGTGCCGCAGTCAGGGTCGGCCTTGTTCATGTAATAGAAGGCCGAAGCGATGAAGAACATCGGTACGAAAGAGACGATCAGCGCGGCCGGTGCCTGCAGGCCAACCAGGACCACGACCGAGCCGATGACCGCGGCCAGTGAGTATGCCGGGGCGGTCGAGGCCAGGGCGATTACCAGGCCGTCGGTGAAACTGATCGCATCCTTCTTCAGCGTTACGGCGGCCTCTGGTTCAGGCTTCCCGGCTGTTGACGCTTCCATTCGCTCCCCTTGGTTCGCTTGCGGTGCCGCCACCCTATTGGACGGTCGGGTCGACGTCACGATCCAGGTGGTAGATGTGACGGCACGTATCCAACTTCACCATCCATTGGACATATCGTCAGCTTGCGATAGGGAGTGTTGCTGTTTAGGCTGAAGCAAGCAGAACAGTGATTCCGCCATGCAGGCGGGCTGGAAGACGGAGGAAAGCGTGTCAATCGTTACGCCAAGCCGAATCGGTGCCGATATGGATCTGCAGGATGAAGCACGCAAGCACCTCTGGATGCACTTCTCCCGCATGGGTGGGTACGACGACGAGCATCCGATCCCGATCATCACCAAAGGTGAAGGTGCCTACGTATGGGATGACAAGGGCAACCGTTACCTCGACGGTCTCTCCGGACTCTTCTGCGTGAACGCTGGCCATGGCCGCACTGAACTGGCTGAAGCCGCTGCCCGCCAGTACGAAGAACTCGACTTTTTCGTCATCTGGAGCTACGCCCATCCGCGGGCGATCGAACTCGCCTCAAAACTCGCTTCGCTCACGCCCGGTGACCTCAACAAGGTTTTCTTCACCAATGGCGGCGCTGAGGCCGTCGAGTCAGCGATCAAGCTGGCCCGCAACTACCACCGGATGAAGGGCAACGGCCAGAAGGCCAAGATCATCGCCCGCGAAGTCGCCTACCACGGCACCACTCTGGGAGCCCTGTCCGCGACCGGCATCACCAATCTGCGTTCACAGTTCGAGCCACTCTCACCCGGCGGGTGCCATGTGCCGAACACCAACATGTACCGCTACCCGGACGACCGTGATCCGCTTGACCTCGCTGATGAGATCGAGCATCGGATCCTCTTTGAAGGCCCGGAAACCGTTGCTGCGGTGATCCTCGAACCGGTCCAGAACGCGGGTGGCTGTTTCGTCCCGCCGGATGGCTACTTCCAGCGGGTACGCGAGATCTGCGACCGGCATGACGTCCTGCTGATCTCGGACGAGGTCATCTGCTCCTGGGGCCGTCTCGGCCATTTCTTCGCCTGTGAGCGTTTCGGGTACCAGCCGGACATCATCACCACCGCCAAGGCGATCACTTCCGCCTACGTTCCGATGGGAGCGATGATCGCTTCCGACAAGCTGGCCGAACCGTTCAACGAAGGGACGAACTCTTTCGCCCACGGTTTCACCTTCGCCGGCCACCCGGTAGCTGCGGCCGTCGCTCTCGCGAACATTGAGCTTTACGAGAACGAGGACCTCTGCGGCCACGTGCTTCGCAAGGAAGGCGAGTTCCGCGGAATGCTCGAAAGCCTGCGGGACATCCCGATCGTCGGTGACGTTCGCGGAGCCGGGTTCTTCCAGGCGATCGAACTCGTGAAGGATCAGGAAACGAAGGAATCCTTCGAAGGCGAGCAGGCCGAAGAACTCCTCCGCGGGTTCCTCTCCGGTGAGCTCTACCGCCGAGGCCTCATCTGTCGGGCCGACGACCGTGGAGACCCGGTCATACAGTTCGCCCCACCGTTAATCTGTGACACCGAGCAGTTTCAGGAAATGCACGACATTCTCAGGCCCGTCCTCGAAGAAGCCTCCAAGCGGATGCTCCACTAAGAAAGGTTCAGCATGAAGATTGGAGTTCCGAAGGAGATCAAGCAGGACGAATACCGCGTCGCCATCACCCCGGCCGGGGTTCGGGAAATGACCGAGCACGGCCACGAAGTGTTCATCGAGGCAACTGCCGGTGAAGGCAGCGCGATCACCGATGCCGCCTTCGAGGCGCAGGGTGCCCGCATCGTGCCCGATGCCGCCGCCGTCTTCGAGGCCGGCGAGATGATCCTTCACGTGAAGGAACTCCAGGCTCCGGAGATCGAGATGCTCAAACCCGGGCATCTGCTCTTCACCTATCTGCACCTCGCCCCGGACCCCGACCAGACTGCCGGCCTGCAGAAGTCCGGCGCCACCTGCGTTGCCTACGAAACCGTGGAAGATTCCGACGGGCGCCTGCCGTTGCTCGCACCGATGAGTGAGATCGCCGGCAAGATTGCCACCCAGGCCGGAGCTTTCATGCTGGAGAAGCCGATGGGCGGACGCGGAATCCTGCTCGGCGGCGTGCCCGGTGTGGCCGCGGCAACGGTAGTCGTGATCGGTGGCGGAGTGGTTGGCACCAACGCTGCTTTCATCGCCATGGGCATGGCAGCCGACGTTTTCATCCTTGATCGTTCGATCGATCGCCTGCGGGAACTCGACATGGCTTACGGCCGTGAAGCTTCGACGGTCTATTCGACCACCCTCGCCGTGGAAGAGCTGCTGCCGCGCGCCGACCTGGTGGTCGGCGCTGTCCTGGTCCATGGTGCCCGCGCCCCGTTCGTAATCAACCGGGAGCAGCTCGGCCTGATGAAGCCCGGAGCGGTACTCGTCGATGTCGCGATCGACCAGGGTGGCTGCTTCGAAACCTCAAGACCGACCACCCATCGCGACCCGACTTACGAAGTCGACGGCATCACCCACTACTGCGTGGCGAACATGCCCGGAGCGGTTCCGATCACGTCGACTTTCGCCCTGACCAACGCCACCCTGCCTTACGCGCTGGCCCTGGCCGACAACGGCCTCGAATCTGCCGTCAGGAAGATCCCCGGCCTGAAGCCGGGCATCAATGTCGCGGCCGGAAAGGTCACCCATTCCAGCGTCGCCGAAGGTGTGGGGACCGGCTACACACCGGTGGAAGAGGCCCTCGGCTGGAGCTGAATCAGGCGTAACAAGGAGGCCGAGCAACTTTGACTGGAGTGGGGGCGATCAGCACGCACAGTGCGTGCTGATCGCCCCCACTCCGCTACGAGAGGCGTTCGACCGGGGGACTGGGTCGACTTTGCCGTCGATACGGGGGTGAAATCGACCCGGAACCCCTTTGGCCACTTGCGTTTGACCTTCTGGGTCGACTTTGCCGTCGATACGGGGGTGAAGTCGACCCGGAACCACTGTCGGAAGCCGAAAGCTCCCGCGGTGCCGGTCAGCCGTCCTTCACCGAAGCGATGCCGCCGATCACTCCGACGTAAGCCCCTCCGTCCGGACCCAGGGCGAGTCCGGCGTAATTGTTGTTGAAGAACAAGCCCGATCCGGCGTACTTGTTCCAGGCGGTCTTGCCGTTCCGGTAGTTGATGGCGGTCCAGTAGTAGCCCTGGGCGCCGCTCGGGTCGGCTGGACGGGTGTAGGTGTAGATCAGTCCGGTCTTCGTTGAAAGCTTGGGTACCACCGATGGAGCGTTCTCGGTGTAGGTGGTCCAGACCTTCCTGCAACCCTTGCCGTCCTTGCGAACGTCAACCCGGGCGAAGCCGGGTTCGGTGACCACATCACCACCACCGGTTGCGAACGGGCTGGTGTAGCCGTAGTTGTTTTCCACGATCAGTGAGCGGCCGGTTCCCATCAGCGAGTTCTCGGTTGCGCTGGCGCCCTTCCTGAAGACCGGGACTTCACAGACCACCCGCTTCTTGCCGCGGAGCTTGTTGCCGGTGCGGTACACAACGACGTTCATCGGATCGGCGTTGTCGGTGATCGCGACGTAACCGCCCTTGAGGATGGTTGGCGTGGTGCCGGTGCCGGCATCGGCCTGGCCGGGTTTCTTGATGCCACTGTTTTGGTACTGCTTCCGCCAGGTCACCTTCGGCAATCCGTTCTTATTGACCTCGAGGCGGAACATTGCCTTGCTGGTGGCGATGAAAACAGCGTCGCGGCCGACCGCGAAGGAGTTCTGGACGGTCTGGCCGAGTTCCATCGACTTGATTGCCCCGGTCTTGCGGTCCACCGTCCCGACAACGCCGGTCTGTTTGCTGACGAACCAGATGCGCCCGTCGAAGTCCGGCAGCGCAGAGCTGATCCGTTGCTGGGTCGGATCGAGCACCGAAGTCAGCTCATAGTCACGGTCCACCTTGAACTGGTCAGTGGCCGGATCGACCGAAAGGATGTAGATGTGATTGGTCTTGGTGGCAACAACGATGCGGTCGCGGTTGTCCAGGTAAAAGTAACCCCCGCCGGAAAAGTTCTGGTACGGCTCGGTGTTCGGCAGGTCGGCCGCTTCCGGCAGCGCGTAACTGGCCAGGACGTTGAGCGTGTCCGGGTCGATCAGGCGGGCCGTCGGTGGTGCCAAGCGCGACGGGCACACGGTGAGGATCCTTCCTTTGCTGTCGAAAGTCATCGAACCGCAGACAGCCGCCGGGGCGGCACCCGAGCCGGCAACCAGATTGCGGCCGAGCGGACCGGCGATGTCGTAGCTGTCGCTCATCCAGGTGTCGTTGTGGATGTTGCCGAAAGGGTCTTTCGCCAGGAAGGGATTCTGTGGTCCCCTGGTGGCGCCGTTCACCTTCTGTGCCTTGAAGGCGCTGCCCTGGAAGTCGGGCAGCGACGGTGGCGGTCCGCTCGAATTGATCGGGATGGCGGCGGCAGATGCACTCAGGATGAGCGAAGCGGCGAGCCCCAGCAGGGTGATGACGAAAGATCTATTCACAGGAAGACAATAGCCCCTCAGCGTTCAAACGTCCAGCGAAACGACGCTCAGGCTTCGCAGAGTGCGTTGTAGTTGTTGACTGCCTTGCTGGCTGGACCGAACGCGGACTGGTACATGCGGTTGGCCTTCGTTACCTTCTTCTTCGCCTGGCGTACACCCCGTCCCTTCGACTTCGCCTTCTTGAGCGACTTCCGCGCCTTCTTCAGGTCCTTGAAGCGTTTGTTGGAAACACTGACGAGACGATTCGTCGAGTCTGCTGCCGCGGTGCATCCGACCGGGACCGCCCCGGAACCGACGATGCTGATGCCGGTGTTGTCGGGGAATGCCTCCTCGGTTTCAATCTGGGTGGCGAGCGCCGAGATTTTGCTGGTCAAGGCGGGCTCACCGAGCCTGGTGTAGACGCCGGGCAGGTTAGGCAGGGCGCAGCCGACACCCCAGCTGACGACTCCGATCAGGCGATAACCACCACCATCAATCGGGACCTGGAGCGGCCCGCCGCTGTCGCCCTGGCAGGAGTCCTGTCCGCCGGTCGTGTAGCCGGCACAGAGCATCGTGCTGGAGTTGAAACCCGATCCGTAGGAGGTGCCGCTGCCACAAACGTCGTCGCCGAGCACCGGCACGACCAGTTCCTTGAGGATCGGACTGCCAACGCCACCGTCGGAAGTGTTGCCGTATCCGGTGACCACCGCGGGCTTGCCAGGTTTCCAGATAGCCAGCTCATTAGCACCGGGAATCTTGAGCGTGGGACCGGTCCAGGGATCCTGAAGCGTGAGGAAGGCGTAATCGTTGTTGTGACTGGGGGCGTCGTAGTCGCTGGCGTACCAGAAGCTGTGAATGTCGAGTTCGGTTCCGCCAGAGTCGGTGCTGGTGCGGCCGGCGAATGCCTGGGTGGTCACCCCGGGCCGCTGGAAGTAGTAGGCGCCGAAATCATCGACGACGCAGTGCGCCGCAGTCATGATCAGGTAGGGATGGACCAAGGTGCCGCCGCAGAACTGGAAACCGTTCTCGGTGATCTCAACCTGCCAGGGGTACTTCTCGCCGGCGGTCTCGTTGCCGCCGACGATCGCGAGGTCGGGCTTGCGGCTGCTTTTCGCAGGGGGGCTGCCCTCGCTGCGAGGGGTGCCGACAACGATGTGGTTGTCCGTAGACGCAGCCTGGCCAACTGTCGGAAGAACCAGCGAGATCACGAACAGGGCGAAGAGGGCCGCGAAAGCGGACTTGGCTGCACTCACCCGATGCCTCTGCATGTGTCTCCCTGCGTTTGGATGCCGAACCTGACCCGGCCCAACGTATCAGAGGAACCTGCGAATTTTGTGGGAATTCGGGTCAGAGCCCGAGGTTTTTGCCGATGATTTCCCGCATGATCTCATCGGTCCCGCCGCCGATCGGACCGAGCCGGGCGTCCCTCAGGGCACGTTCGACTTCGTATTCGGTCATGTAGCCGTAGCCGCCGTGGATCTGGACGGCTTCGTCGGCAAGGTCGACCAGCGCGCGCTGAGTCAGCAGCTTGGTCATCGAAACTTCCTTGATCACCATCTCGCCTTCATCGAAACGGCGTAGCGTGTCGTAGGTCAGCGCTTTCGAGGCGGCAGCGGTGGTCGCCATGTCGGCGATCTTGTGGCGGATCGCCTGGAAGCCGGCGATCGGACGTCCGAAAGCCATACGTTCGCGGGCGTAGTTCGCCGAAATCTCGATCAGCCGGTCCATGGCACCAACCGCGCCGATCGCCATCAGCAGGCGCTCCCAGGCGAAGTTGGCCATGATCAGCTGGAAGCCTTGGTTCTCTTCACCAAGCAGGTGGCTGTCAGGCACCGCGACGTCGGTGAAGGAGATTTCACCGGTGTCCGACGAGTGCCAGCCCAGCTTTTCCAGCTTGCCGGTGACCTCGTATCCAGGCATGTCACTTTCCAGGACGAGAAAGGAGATGCCTCCATGGCCGCCTTCTTCAGTCGTCTTGCACGCGCAGACCAGGAAGTCGGAGCGGACACCATTGGTGATGAACGTCTTGCTGCCATTGACCACCCAGCCGCCTTCGACCTTCTTCGCACTTGTCTTGATCGAAGCAACGTCCGATCCGGCACCCGGTTCAGTGATGCCGAGGGCGCCGATCTTCTCACCTTTGATCCCGGGAACCACCCAGCGCTGACGCTGCCACTCGTTTCCGAACTTGAAGATAGGCGGCATCGCGATTGACGAATGGGCGTTCAGACCGGCGGCGACTCCGCCGGAGGCGCCCCGGCGGGAGAGCTCCTCCACCCAGATCGCATCGTGGAGATGGCCGCCGCCCTGGCCGCCGTATTCCTCGGGGAACTTGAGGCCGAGGAAACCGAGCTCGCCACATCGGTCGAAGAGGTCGCGAGGAAAGAGACGATCCTTTTCCCAACCGGCCACGTGTGGCGCGATCTCCTTCTCGACAAATCGCCGCACGGACTCACGAAGTTCTTCGTGCTCAGCGGTGAAAGGCGGTGGGGGTGAAACCTGGCCGGCAGCTGAATTCAGGGTCGAAGGCACGCCATAGCGATATCAGATCCTGATCAGTTCCGGACTGCCCGCGGCCACTTCGAACCTGGCCAGGGTCATGCTTGGACTGGTCGGCGACAGCACGGTTTCGACACCCTTCAGTTCCCCGACCAGCTTGTTGCTGCTCGCGGTGACGACGCTGTAACCGCGGTGGTCCAGGTCGGTGAACTTGAGGTGGGGGTCGTTGGCGGGGATCAGTCCCTGGATCGCCGCCGACGGCAGGCCGACACTTTCGGGGATGCCGGCTGAAGTCACGGATCCGCCGTTGAACTCGACGCCGACCGGGGTGCCGGTGATGTCACCGGTGGTGGTCAGGTCACCGGCATAGATCGTGTGGATGTCGCCACTGACCACGGCGAGGTTCTTCACCCCGGACCCGACGAAATGCTCGAGGATCTCCTTGCGTTCTGCCGCGTAACCGTCCCACTGGTCGGGGTTGACCGGCTTGTTGATCGGCAGGTCGAGGGCCATCATCATGACCTGGCTTCCCCAGACCTTCCATTTGGCGTCAGACGCTGGCACGGCCTTCTTCAGCCACCGCTTCTGCTCGGCGCCGAGCATGGTCCGGCCGGGTTCTTCTTCTTCGGCACAGGAGTTGAGCAGCTTGTCTCCGCAGGGCTGCGGATCCCGGTACTGACGCTGGTCGGTCAGGAATAGTTCCGCGGTGCGGCCGAGTCGCAGCGATCCGTAGATCGAGTTCCTGTTCTTCTTGTTCTGGAGTCGAGGCATCGACTCGAAGAAAGCGCGGTAGCCGTTGAGGCGGCGTTTCGTGAAAGGGGTCCGGCGCGGGGTCATCGTATTGTCGAAATTCGGATCGGGCTGGTTCGGGCTGTTGCCGTCCGCGTTGTAGTTGTCCTCGAGCTCATGGTCATCCCAGATCGCGACGAACGGATGGTTCGCGTGCATGTCCTGAAGGTCGGGATCGGTCTGGTAGAAACGGTACTTCTGGCGGTACTCGGCCAGTGACTGGACGTCACCGTCCCGGTTGGTACCGGTGGTATCGGCCCGTTCCGGCGGCCCGTCGTAGAAGTGGTGCTCGTAGACGTAGTCGCCCAGGCAGACGACCAGGTCCAGGTCGGGCTCACGGGCGAGCGCGGCCAGGGGCGTGAAGTATCCGGACTCGTAGCTCTGGCAGGAGAAGAACCCGATCCGGACCGGCTGCTTCGAGTCAGCAGGAGGCAGGGTGCGGAACCGGCCGACCCGCGACTGCTTGCGTTTGGTCTCGAACCGGTAGAAGTATTCGTTGGCCGGCTTGAGCCTTTCGACCCGGGCGTGGACCGTGAAGTCACGGTTGGCGTCGACCAGCACGTCGCGTCGCTCGATGACTCGCTTGAAATTCTTGTCCTTCGCGATTTCCAGGGTGATCCGCGAAGAGCGGTCCAGTCCGGCCACGCGCGTCCAGAGGGTGATCGCCCGCGGGGAGGGGAATCCCGATGAAACTCCGTGGAGGAAAGCTCCCCCACCGGCGAACGGCACTTTCCGGCCGCGTGCCATTGCGGAGTGGTTGAGCGGCATGGCGAGGGTCAGGCCGGCGGCGGCACCGGCGATCAGCAACTCGCGGCGGCGTAGTCCCTGCCCGGGGTTGTACATCTCATCGTTTTCCATCCGGATCTCCCTGTGGTCTGACGTTCGATATTCGCAGCCAGGCCAAGGTAAGCGTCCGAACGGTCTCGGGAGTTACTCCGGTGTAACCCTTCCGGGCCTTTACCGACCCGTTCGTGTCTTTTGGGGCTGCAAGAGAAACGCCCCGGAGTCCGGGGCGTTTCGCAACCGGGTTTTGCTGTGTCGGCTTAGTAGTTGCCGGGGTGACGCGCTTCGAACGTGCCTGAAGTCGAGCGCATGCTCGTGCTCCAGCCGGGTCCGTCGCCATCAGTCATCGAAGTGTCGAAACGAAGTCCGGCGACGACCATGTACATGTGGCCGGGGTTCGAGTAAGTGGTGATCCACTTGCCAGGCCCACTCTTCTTCCAGTCCATGTAACCGGTCGAAGGCATCGGGCTGGAAACGAAATTGCCACCGCGCAGGGCGTAGCTCACGGAACCCGAGCAGTCGTAGCCTTTGTCGTTGAAGCTGGCGTGTCCGCCGCCGTAGATGTACGGCTTATTGCGGATCTTGTTGGCCCAGGCGATGACCTTCTTGACGCGGGCCGGGGCGGATTCGGGGGCGATCGCCTTGCCGTTGACCAGGGTGGCCTTGGCGGCGGGGGCGCAATCCGCGGTGGTCATTGAGAGCCCGCCACTCGAAGTCTCGGCGCAGTTTGCTGCCTGAGCGCTGTTCGGGGCGATGGCGAAGAGGAGAGCGAAGGCCAGGCCGATGAAGGCTGCGGCGGCGACTACTCCGGTTTTAAGCCTGTGAACTGCGTGGAAAGAATTAATGCCGATCTCCTTTGTCGGCCTACGGGGTTAGCTGTCGGGCTAGCGCTCTTAAGGAGCCTGCGCTTCCACCTCGGTGGTGGATTCGCCCCAGAAACTTGGTTCCCCCGCTTCCCGACCCATGTGAAGGTCAGGAACTCGGCGTCTCGGTTTGTGAACTTGCGGGACTATAGACGATCTGCACGTCATTCGCTAACACTCGGGACAAACCTTCTGTTGAGCAGGACTTTCTTCGAAGCATGAAAGTTCTGATCCGGCTGGCTGGCCGCCCTGGGCTTATCCAGCACCGATGCGGGTTCGGGCAGGCTAATCCCCTACCCGGTGCTAGGTTTCGAAGGGTGGAAATAATCGGCAAGAGAGTTCTGTTGACCGGTGCGACCGGTGGTCTGGGTCGCACGATGGCTTCGCGTCTGGCTGCGTCAGGCGCGGAACTGATCGTTTCGGGTCGAAATGCCGAAGCGCTGGAAGCATTGATCGACGATCTTCCCGGGCCCGCGACGGGTTCCCATTCGGTCATCGCCTCGGATCTTGGTGTGCCCGGCGCCGCGCAGGAGCTGGCCGCAAAGGCTGGTGAAGTTGACTGCCTGGTTGCCAACGCGGCCCTGCCCAGCACCGGCCGCCTGACCGAACTCACTGATGAGCAGGTCGCACGCATGCTCAGGATCAATCTCGAAGCCCCGATCCTGCTGAGCCAGGCATTGCTTCCGGGAATGCTTGGCCGTGGTTCCGGCAAGCTGGTCCTGATCGGATCACTGGCCGGTAAAGCGGGCAGCCCGAGGTCCTCTATATATAACGCCACCAAATTCGGCATCCGCGGTTTCGTTTTCGGACTGAAGCCCGATCTGGCCGGAACCGGCGTTGACGTGACCCTTGTCGCTCCCGGGTTCGTGCGTGAAGCCGGCATGTTTGCCGATTCCGGCATGGATGCTCCGGCGGGCATGGGCACCACCACCCCGGATCTGGTTGCCGCGGCAGTCCTCAAAGCAATCCGCTCCGACAGGCTCGAGATCGCCGTGGCCCCCGCCCTCCAGCGGACCATGGCCCACATCGGCCTGATCAGCCCCGGTCTGTCCCACCGGATCCAATCCGGCAGCACCGGTCAGAAGACCGCAGATGAATTGGCCAGCAATCAGGCCGACAAGCGATAATCGAAGAAATCAACCAGCGAGAGAAGAAGACATGAGCAGTGATTCATTTGGCGCCCGCGGCACCCTCGAAGTAGGCGACAGGTCCTACGAGATCTACCGCCTGGACGCACTTCAGGCGAAGTACGACGTGGCCCGTCTTCCTTACTCGATGAAGGTCCTGCTGGAGAACGTCCTGCGCCTCGAAGACGGCGTGTCCGTGCGCCCCGGGGACATCGAAGCGATCGCCACCTGGGACGCCGCGGCCGAGCCGACTGCAGAGATCCCCTTCCAGCCAGCGCGGGTCCTGATGCAGGACTTCACCGGTGTGCCGGCTGTGGTTGACCTGGCCGCGATGCGTGACGCCATGGACGACATCGGCGGCGACGCAACCGCGATCAACCCGCTGGTCGACGTGGACCTCGTTATCGACCACTCGGTCCAGGTCGACGCTTTCGGTAACGGCATGGCCTTCCAGACCAACGCCGAGCGGGAATTCGAACGCAATCAGGAGCGTTATGAGTTCCTCAAGTGGGGCCAGCAGTCCTTCAACAACTTCAGAGTGGTTCCGCCGGCCACCGGCATCTGCCATCAGGTCAACCTCGAATATCTGGCCCAGGTCGTTTACAGCCGCGAAACGAACGGCGTGCTGTCCGCCTATCCTGACACCCTGGTCGGCACCGACTCGCACACGACCATGGTCAATGGCCTCGGCGTGCTCGGCTGGGGCGTCGGTGGAATCGAAGCCGAAGCCGCAATGCTCGGCCAGCCGATTTCGATGCTGCTGCCGCAGGTCGTCGGATTCAAGCTTCACGGCAAACTGCCGGACGGCGCCACCGCGACCGATCTGGTCCTGACCGTCACCGAGATGCTGCGTGAGCGCGGTGTTGTCTCCAAGTTCGTCGAGTTCTACGGACCGGGCCTCTCCAAGCTGCCGCTGGTAGACCGGGCGACGCTCGGAAACATGTCGCCGGAATTCGGATCCACCTGCGCGATCTTTCCCCCCGACGCCGAAACCCTGCGTTACCTGGAACTGACCGGACGCCCGACCGAAACGATCGAGCTGGTCGATGCCTATTCACGCGAGCAGGGCTGGTTCCACACTGAAGATTCGGAAGACCCGACTTTCAGCGACACGCTCGAGCTGGAGCTCGACTCGGTGGTGCCTTCGATCGCCGGGCCGAAGCGTCCACAGGACCGCGTTTCCCTGACCGATGCGAAGCCCGCCTTCCTTGAAGCGTTGGTCGAGTTCGACGAAGAGGCCGCCCAGGAACTGAGCCCGCTTGATGAAGCCCTGGCCGAATCCTTCCCGGCGTCCGATCCGCCGGCCGAAGATCGAAGCTCTTCCCTCGGCAAGCCGAACGGCGCCCCTTCCGGCGAGCCGGTTACCGCGCTCGCCGACCGTACGTCCAGCGACTCGATTCCGGTGACCATCGAAGACGGGACGTCTTTCGACCTTGACCACGGCCGCGTCGTGATCGCCGCGATCACTTCCTGCACCAACACCTCGAATCCGTACGTGATGGTCTCGGCCGGCCTGCTGGCCCGCAACGCCCTGGCCAAGGGCCTGAGCCGCAAACCGTGGGTAAAGACCTCGCTGGCACCGGGCTCAACCGTGGTCACCGACTATCTCGACAACGCCGGACTCACCCAGTATCTGGACGGACTCCAGTTCAACCTGGTCGGTTACGGCTGCACCACCTGCATCGGCAACTCCGGCCCGCTCGATCCCGCGATCACTGCCGCGATCGACGAGAAGGACCTGGTTGTCTGCTCGGTCCTTTCCGGAAACCGGAACTTCGAAGGCCGGATCAGCCAGGACGTCAAGGCGAACTACCTTGCTTCACCGCCGCTGGTCGTGGCTTACGCCCTGGCCGGCCGCATGGACATCGACATCACCGTTGATCCGCTCGGTGAAGACAAAGACGGCAACCCGGTTTACCTGAGTGACATCTGGCCGAGCACCGAAGAGATCCACGAAGTCGTCGGCAAGTCGATCCGCCGCGAGATGTTCACCAAGAACTACGGCGAGGTCTTCAAGGGCGACCAGAACTGGCAGGACGTATCGGTGCCCGAAGGTGACCGTTACACCTGGCCCGATTCGACCTACGTACGCAAGCCCGCCTTCTTCGAAGGCATGCCGGCCGATCCGCCCGGTGTCGCCCCGATTGAGGCGGCCCGGGTGCTGGCTGTACTCGGCGACTCGATCACCACCGACCACATCTCTCCTGCGGGAGCGATCAAGAAGAGCAGCCCGGCCGGTGCCTGGCTGATCGAGCAGGGTGTCGAGGCCGGAGACTTCAACTCCTACGGTTCGCGCCGCGGAAATTATGAAGTGATGGTGCGCGGGACTTTCGCCAACATCCGCCTGCGAAACCTGCTGGTGGAGAAGTCCGGTGGATTCACGAAGCATTTCCCGGATGGTGAACAGACGAGCATCTACGAAGCCGCGATGACCTACGCCGATGATGGCATCCCGCTGGTCGTGCTGGCGGGCAAGGAATACGGATCCGGTTCGTCCCGTGACTGGGCGGCCAAAGGCACCATGCTGCTCGGTGTCCGTGCGGTAATCGCCGAAAGCTACGAACGCATCCACCGCTCGAACCTGATCGGCATGGGTGTTGTGCCGCTTCAGTTCCCGGACGGTGAGTCGGTCGATTCGCTCGGGCTGACCGGTGAAGAAGTGATCACGCTCGGAGACCTCCAGAACGGCGAAGCGAAGACGGTCACCGTCACCGCCGAACGTGAAGGCGCCGAGGCGATCACTTTCGAAGCCACGGTGCGCCACGACACGCCGAATGAGATCCGCTACATCCAGAACGGCGGAATCCTCCAGACAGTGCTGCGGGACCTGAACCGTTCCTGACCGGCACTCGGTGAAGCTCCTTCGACCATTCCACGCTCCAGGAAAGTCTGGCGATGAAATTGCCCGCTGAGCGGGCAATTTCCTTGCCAGCTCAGGCGGGCGGCTCACGAAAGGGTCAAGATTGACACCAAAGGGTGACAACTTCGAGTCGGGCGATTTCAAGGACCGGATCAACCCGGCCGCGCTGGCCGGACTGGGCCGGGACCTGAAGAAGGTCTGGCCCGGTTTCCCGGAAGAAGAATTCATGATCAGGGCGACCGCCGGGCTGGGCGAGCTCGAGCTGAAAGCCCGGGTGATCCATGTCGCCGACGCCCTCGCCCTGACCCTGCCGGAGGATTTCCCTGAAGCGGCAGCGATCCTCAGCCAGGCGCCCGACAGCCCGGACTTCGACGGCTGGGTCGTTTACGCGGTCGACGACTATGTCGCCCGCTACGGCATCGATTACCCGGAAGTGAGCCTGCCACTTATGGCCCTGCTCACCTCGCGCTGGTCATGCGAGTTCGCGGTCCGGCCGTTCATCGAGGCCCATCCGAAGCTGACCTTCGAGTTCTTCGACCGGTGGATCGAGAGCGACGATGAGCACCTGCGCCGCCTGGTCTCGGAAGGTTCCCGTCCAAGGCTGCCGTGGGGTGCCCAGCTCAAGGGATTAGTCAAAGATCCCTCGCCGACGATCGCGCTGCTCGACCGACTGGTCGACGATCCGGCGATCTACGTGCGTAAGTCCGTTGCCAACCACCTGAACGACATCGCCAAGGACCATCCGGAACTGGCCATAGAAACCGGACGACGATGGATCGCGGAAGGTGGCGAGGCCGAGCGCCGGGCCTGGATTGTCAACCACGGCATGCGCAGCCTGATCAAGGCCGGCAATCCGGCTGCTCTCGCGCTGGTCGGCTATGACCACGACGCCGAGGTTGAGATCGCGTATTTCAAGGTCGCTCCCGAGGCGATCACGATCGGTGAAGCGGTGACAATTGAGTTCACCCTCACCGCTCCCGATTCCACACCGGTGATGGTCGACTACCGCATCCACCACGCGGGGGCGAACGGCGTCCGTGCCCCCAAGGTGTTCAAGCTCAAATCGGCGACTCTCGAACCGGGAACCGGAACCACCTTCATCCGTGACCACCGGATACGTGAAGTCACTGTCCGGCGGATCTACCCCGGACCGCACCTGATCGAAGTCCAGGTGAACGGCCGGGTTCTCGCAGCCGCGACTGTCGAAGTCGCGGCTGCGGGCTGATCAGGGAAAGCCCATCCAGCCGGCTGCGTAACACGGGTTCAGGCCACAGGGATTGGTCACCTTTCCGTTCACCTTGAGGAAATCAGCTATCTGTTTGCGTGCCAGAGGCGACTCTTCGATAACCGTGTCGTGAGGGTTCTGACCGAAAGAGTTATTTGGAGCCGTATTCGTCAGGGGAGCCGGATCGGTTCCCCAGAGTGAATCCCCAGGCGGGTTCCCCGTAGGAGTCGTACGTTTCGGCCCGGTGTCCCAGATGAAGAACGCGTTGCCGTCAGCCGCCGGGCCAGCCAGGTTCCCGAGAGCCTCGTGCGAGTAGAAAGGATCAATCATCCCCGCTGGCTGCCGGTTCGAATCAACTGCCGGCAGGCGCAGGGGAGCGCCGATTGTCCGGGCTTCGACCTCGGTCGAGACGTTTGCGACTTCATGGTCGCCGTAGGCCATCACGAGCATCACCTTGTGAGCTGGCGTGCCGGGCAGCGGCTTGTCGGTCATGTTGTTGGCGTAACCATTCGGTTCGCCCCGGTCCCACATCATCTGCAGCAGCGAGAAGAGCAAGGGCCGCTCGAGCTGGCGCGGGTACGACGGGTAGAGGATCAGGGCGAAGTCACTGAAGTCCGAGCTCCTTGGAAGCAGTGTCGAGTAGTTCATCCCTGGTACGTAGAGCACCGAGCGGGTGAAGTCAGTCGCGACCGCAGTCAGCGCCCCGCCGGCGATTCCGCCCTGGCTGTTGCCGTAGTAGAACAGGCCGCTGGTATCGATCACCGAATTGCCGTTGAAGTTGAATGCGGGATCATCGGTGAGTCCGTCCGGGTGGATCAGCATGCGTCCCAGGAAGAGGAAATTGAGGAAACTCTGCTGCAGCCGGTCCGGGATAGTCGGGAACTTGGAGGCATCGGCGAGCGCCGCGATCGCGCTCGGGATGTCGTCCCGGAACGGATTACCGTCGTCGCTGGACGACATTCCGATCCAGTCGGTGGAGCAGACCATGACGCCGTTGTCATTGCCGAGTTCCCGCACGTTGGTCGAGTTGGCTTCGAAGAACTCGTTGAAGAGTCCGTGGCCGTATAGCGACGGGCGCGCGGTCTGCACCACGTTGCCGCCGGAGATCGAAGACGCGGGAATGTTGCACTGGAAACGGGCGGTGAAGGTGTTCCCGGCCATTCGGATCGGCTTCTGGTTTGCGTCGAGATCGAAGGTAGATCCGGTCGGGCAGCCGGTTTGGTTGAGATAGCACGGGACTTCAAAGGTGCCCCTGACCCTCCTGGCCAATTCGGGCTGGCCAGGCGGATTGTCGAGGGATTCGGTAATGGTGAAGTCCGGAGAAACGCCTTGGGGAACATTGTCAGTCAGATTGGTGTCGCCGAGTGACGCGAAGGCGCGATCCCGGATCGAGATCATCCGGCCGGTGAGGTTCTCGGCGCTGGCCACGGTAAAGCTCCAATGCAGGTACATAGACGGGCGCTCAACACTGGCGCCGGCGAGCAGTTCAAAGTCCTTCTCGTACTGGTTGCGCCTTGCTTCGACGATCGAGTTGTCCGTCCTCTGGTTGTCCCGGTAGAGGCGGTAGCCAGCGGGCGCAGGCAGGAGGTTGCCGGCGCTGTCCTTGATGTTTCGCAGGACCACCAGGTAGCGGTGGCCGTTCTTCAGATTCTTGCCGGGACGGATGATCAAGTTGCGGTCTTTGTCCTCGGATGCGAGAGAATCCATCTCGCCCCAGATCAGCTGCCGTTCCCCGGTTTCGGCGTCCAGCAGAAGGACAGGCTGTTGCGGAGCGAAGGCCTGACCCATGTCGGTGAGCGGAACGATCGCGGTCTGGTCGAACGCAGCCTGGTTCTCCATGCCAGGGATGTGAACAGAAATCGACTGGCCGGGACTGAACCCGTCGGACTGGTTGAGGACATTTACCTCGACGTTCTTATCGGCTTGGTTTCGCGGTGTTGCATCTGGTTTAAAATCAACGCGCAGGCCGGTTTCCGAGCTTGGGTCGGGTTTGGTGTTGTAGTCGTTGGGGAAGGGCTGGAGGCAGGGATTCCCGGCCGGCGCGATGAAGTCGCAGGCGGCCGCCTTGCTCAGATCAACATCAGCCGGCAACGCGCAGCGGGAAGCCTGACCTTTAAGTTTGCCGCTGGAGGCCTTGCCGGAGCGACGCTTTCCAGCGGAACGGCTTTTGTACGAAAGTCGGAACGAGGGTGTGCCGCAATTGTTCAGCAGCGCCAGTGATGGGCCGTTGAGCTTGACCGTGATCAGACGCTTCTTGCCCGCCTTGATCCGCAGACTCTTGCGGCCAGCCGCGGTCCAATCCGACCAAGGCTGCCGGACCTCAAGATTGATGCTCACTGAGGCTTTCCGGTTTTTGCGCCCGGTCGCCTTGACGCGCAACTTGACCTTTTTGGAGGTGCTGGCAGCCTGCTGGGAAGTCTTCAAAAACTTGACGTTCACCTTGACTGGCTTGCTGCGGGCCTGGGGCTTGCCCTTGGCGTCTGCGGAATGTGCGAACGAGCCGCCGACCAGCAACAGAGTCAGGCTCGCCAGCAGGAAAAGAACGAATGCCAGAAGCCAACGTTCACTACGGATATCACCACTGTTCGCCATGCTCTCCCCTTCGTAGATGGGGCGGACGCTCCACGCCCCGGTTCCCCCCGGAGCTACCCCGCTTCGAGTCTATCTGCTTCGGCCGAAACCGCAAGATGATCAGGGGTTCAGCTCGGTCGTCCGAGGTTCCGTCCTACCCGGAGCAGTGGTCCGCAGCTGCTGTCCTGGCTGAACCGGCCTGCGGATCCCAGCTTCGATGTAATTCTCCACATGCCCGGTTGCCTCAGACTTAGCGGTCCCGAACGATAGGTGCCATCGGACCGGGTCTTCAGTGACGCAAGCCGAAACGGAACCAGCGAAAATCCCGAACTGGCGAAAGCGGTCGGTGTGGCAATGAACGTGATTCTCCGGTTCGGGGCAGGCGGGTCGGTGGTCCCGCTCAGGACAAACCTCTGGCCGGGCCGGCGATCGACCATCGCGTGGGGCGGGTTTCCAGGGATCTTCGAAGTGATCAGCATTCCTGGTTTTCCACCGACCGCAACCGGGGTCCTCAACTTACGCGGGTCGTCACCGTTCTCGATCGTGAAAACGGTTTGCGGAAGCGGCGCGTTCAACCGGGCACCGGCCAGGGTTGCCGGAACGACGATCGTGGTTGCGGCATTGGGGCCAAGGGTCAGGCGGAACCAGTCCTGGCTGAGAGCCGAGTCGCCACGCCAGCAACTCCACGGAGCCGGGTCCTCGCTGACACTCAGAAAAGGGATCAGGGAACCAGGACCATCAAGGCGGGCGGAACCAAACGAATATGGACTGCCCTTGACCCCCTTGACGCCCCAGGAGGGAAGGGGGGAAGTGAAAACAAAGTCAGATCCCAAGGAACCGGAAACAACCCGAACCCGATACTCAAACGATCGGGAAGAGGGCCAGGAGAGTGAAGAAGGAGAAGCCGAAAGCTCGTTCACCAAAGGCAACTTGGGTGTGATCGCGAAAGCAGGTCCCGCTGCAACTGCGGAAGCGACAATCAACCCCAAGGCAACTGAGCAGAGTTTTCCCACGAGACCACGTTATTGGCTCAGGAAAGGACAGGTTTCGCGCGCTTCAGCCAGACGGTAATGCCGGGACGCTGGAGCAGCAGCCATTTCCCACCAATCGACGCTTTCATGCCAGCCTTGAACTGCCTGCTCATCCA
>Ga0105046_10005116_pt1 | contig 20786 bp, 11 predicted proteins | sample MAT03_FD_78385 | JGI IMG/M metagenome (GOLD analysis project Ga0105046, IMG submission 78385) | Freshwater microbial communities from Lake Fryxell liftoff mats and glacier meltwater in Antarctica - MAT-03 (megahit assembly) | ecosystem: Environmental > Aquatic > Freshwater > Ice > Liftoff...
ACTTTTAATGGATCGGTTACCTGGGTGAAAAAGGGTGGACTTTGGGGTTTGATGAATAAGGAAAATGGCCGATTTATTGTGCAAAATCAGTACGAAGATGTGTCTAGCATAAGTGATTCTGCTGGAATAGGACGCAATTCGGGAACTCAAGATTTGGTTTACTATGGCGATGGTCGCGTGATTATTTCTAAAATGAAGCAAGTCACACGTTTGAGCGCAAATCTGTTTGCCTACCAAAGTAGTGATGGATTTTTTGGTGCTTTTAATCCGCTAGCCTACATCATGATTCGCCCGGAATGGGACAAGATTGAAATAAATGGACCATTGATTCAGGTGAAAATGGGAGGTTTATTTGGGCTAAGGTCGTTTAAAGGCAATGAGATCTTAGAAACAAAATATGCTGAAATACAGAAGTTTATAGAAGGATATGCCGGTATTAGACTTGGAAACAACTGGCAAATTGTTTCTACAACTGGTAATATTTCATCCCCTCCCGGTGAATTTACAAATGTTGCCATTTCTGCTGGTGGTAGGGCAATTCTTGAAATGAACGGACAAGCTGGCCTTTGGGATTTGAGGCACAATAAATTTATCATACCAATCAAAAATCAAACATTAAGATTTTCTGCTTCGCAAAAGTGGGTGGAACTTGTTGAAGAAGGAAAGGCCAAGATTTTTTTGACCGATAAGTCTGAATATTTGCCAACCACTTTCGATTCCCTTTCTATTAAGGATTCAGATGTTTTGTTGCGGGCGTATCGTTCCGGAAACGTTTGCCTAACTTCTTTTCCCTTTTTCAATGAGAATATATTTTATCAGAATGCAAGTTCTTTGGCTTTAACCGATTGGTTTCAAGTTGAAAAGGAAAAAATGCTTGGTATTATAAACAATGAAAACAAGCTTGTAATTCCTATTGAATTTCAGTCAATTATCTTGAAAAGGCTTCAAAAGGATTTTTTGTTTGTGGTTAAGAAAGATTTAAAGGCAGGTCTTATCGATTTGAAAGGCAAGATTTTACTTCCCGCAACCTTTGATGAACTTGTCCCTTGTGTTCAAAATCTTAGCATTTTTGCAAAAAATCATAAATGGGGATTGATGACCAATACTGCCAATATTTTGCAGGAACCAAAATTTGATTCAATAGTCATTAAAAAGTTGTCTGATGAATTTGGTGATTTTCCGGTAGTGGCCTACAAAAATGGCAAATCACAATTGCTAAATGCTAAAGGTGAATTACTTACAGATCCGGAGAAAGTAAAATGGAACTACTTAGGAGAAAATATTTGGGCCATGCTGCAGAATGAAGAAAATAGACTGTATGACAGCCAAGGCAAGCCCAGAGGAAATTTGAAATTTCAAAGCATTCTTCCTTTTTCTGATGGCAACGCAGCAGTAAAATCTGAAGGCAAGTGGGGATTTGTAAATTTGTTTGGTCGTTTGGTTATCCCAAGTCAATATGAAGAGGTGCTACCATACCAAGCTGGGATAGCTTTTGCAAAACAAAATGGAAAATGGGGGATACTCAAAAAGAATGGCGCATGGCTTGTGAAGCCAATTGGCTTGGGTGTGAGCTTAGATGAGAATGGAAAAAGAAGATTGGTGATGCCATGATTAAAATTGAAAAAAAGTTCTTTTGGAAGTTTCTGGTACTCTTTTTTCTTTCATATAGTCTTGTTGGAGAAGGATTTGCAAAGAATTTAAATCAAGATTCAAGCTTGATCAGAGCTGAGAAATTGCTTTCCGCTTCTTATACTTTGATTAAAACTGAACCAGAAAAGGCAATTATTTTTCTCAAAGAAGCTCAGTTTATTTTCAAGAATAAAAGCCGTTATCGCAAGTATGTGGATTGTATTTTGGCACTTGCTGAAATACACATAAGGCTTTCAGATTATGACATAGCTTATAGCCTTCTTACCAATGCAACTTCGGTTTCTTTGGAGCGGAATTTTCTGCCCCAGCACATCATGGCCTTGTCTTCTTTGGGTCGGCTTAGTTCTTATTTGGGTGAGTATGATAGGGCGATTGGGTATTTGAATGATGGATTGGAACTCGCAAAACAAAACCATCTTCAGAATCAAGAGATGTTCTTCAAAGCCACAATAGCCTATATCCAAATCTATTTTCTTAAGGATAGAAGTCAAGCTAGTTTGAAGTCAATCAAGGATTTATATGAAAGAGCGATGAAAGTACCAGTAGATACATTGCTTCTTTTGTCAACAGGTATCTATATGGGTGGGGCAAGCTATTGGGTTGAAGGCAATGTTGAGCGTGCCGTTTTTTATTATAAACAATGTCTAGATTTAGCCAATAGATCTGGCGATTTATTTAGGGCATCTCTTATCATGAACAATATGGGAGAAGTTCTCTTCAAAGCAGGCAAGGTTGATGAAGCGGAACAAATTTTTACAACCTCGTTTAAATATGCCAGTGTAGTCAAGTCTAAGCTTTTGCTTTATAATTGCTATAAACATCTCTCCAACTGTGCGGAAAGTAAGGGAGATTTCAAGCTTGCACTTACTCTTTTCAGATCTTTCGAACAGCTGCGGCAGGAAGTATTAAACGAAGATCTTATTCGCAAAACGAGGGAAATTCATTCCCTTTATCAATTGGAAAGAAAGGGCAGAGAGAATGACAGGATCAAAAATGAAAAATTGATCAACCAAAAGGAATCAGAAACCAAAATCAGAACCTACCAGGCGATTGTTTTTGTATTTATTTTGGCCATCATTTTTGCAAGTGTTTTGGTGTATTTTGATCGGAAAAGGCTAAATGAATCATTGCTGCAAAAGTCAATAATTGAGGAGCAAAATCAGTTGCTGATGGAAATGAATAAAGATCTTCGGGACCAAAGGCAATTTGTAGAAGAAGCGAGCATCGAAGCAGACAACGCAATTAAGTCAAAAATTGATTTTTTTTCAATCATCACCCATGAGCTTCGAACGCCCCTCAATGCCGTTGTTGGAACAGTGCAATTGCTTCAGGATGATAATCCTAATGATTCACAACAGCGAAGCATAAATATTCTTAAGTTTTCGGCCGACAATCTATTAAATTTGATCAATGACATCCTGGATTTCAACAAGATAGAAGCTGGTAAGGTGGAACTTGAGCAAAATCCATTTTCTCTTTCAGGCTTACTTTACAACATAAAAAATAGTCTCCAGATGAAAGCCCATGAAAAGGGCATTGAACTGAGGCTTCGGTTGGATAAAAATCTTCCAAAGGCTTTTATCGGCGATCGGCTTAGACTGGGTCAGGTGTTTTATAATCTGATTGCCAATGCAATAAAATTTACTGAAAAGGGCTTTGTTGAGATTGAGGTTCGATATTATCCAACCAATTCCGATCAAAACATTTGGTTTGGTATAAAAGATACTGGCATCGGAATTCCTGAAGATCAACAGAAGGGTATTTTTGATTTTTTTTCGCAGGCAGATTCGAGCATTGGAAGGAAATTTGGCGGATCCGGCTTAGGATTGACGATCAGCAAAAATCTTCTACAATTGATGGGCTCTTCCATTCAACTTGAGAGTAAACCGAAGCAAGGGTCTAAATTTTCATTCTCCCTTAACCTTGCTGTAACAAGTATTGATTTACCAGATGAAGCTGTTCAACTTACTGAGGAAGAATCTACGGTTTTTCTGGATTCGAGAATTCTTCTTGTAGAAGATGATGATGTGAATAGGGACGTGCTTGTTCAGTTTTTACAAAAATGGAAATTGAATTTTGATGTTGCAAACTGTGGAGAAAAGGCGATTGATCTTGCCAATATGTTTGGCTATAATCTTATTTTGATGGACCTGCAATTGCCTGACTTAGATGGATTTAAAACCTCAGAAGCCATACGTGGTATTCGAAAAAATGCCAATACTACAATTTTGGCAATGACGGCATCGCCATTTTCTGAAGTAAAAGAGCAGTTAGAAATTTACAGAATCAATGGCTATTTGCCTAAACCATTTATTTCAAATGAACTTCGGAATGCAATTTTCTTTTGGATCAATCAGGATTACAATAAGCGGCAAACCCATGTAAATTCCCAAACTTAGGTCGCTGAAAATTTATCGGCTTATTTGCAATATTCCTCAAAAAAGAGAGGTATTGTTTTGATTCCATTGAAATAGTTGACCACTCCAAAATTTTCGTTCGGACTGTGCAATGCATCACTATCAAGACCAAATCCAAAGAGTACAGAACTTAGTCCCAATTCCTTCTTGAAAAGGGCAACAATTGGAATACTACCACCCCCTCTGGTCGGAATCGGCTTTTTGCCAAAAGTGCGTTCCATCGCTTTGGCTGCTGCCAGGTATTCTTTAGAATCGGTTGGCGTTACTGCTGGTTCTCCTCCATGATGCGGTTTTACGACCACGGTAACACCTTCAGGAGCAATGCTTTGAAAGTGTTTTGAAAACAGATTCGTGATTTCATCAGAACTTTGATTTGGAACCAAACGCATGGAAATCTTCGCAAAAGCCTTAGAAGGCAATACGGTTTTGGAGCCTTCACCAATGTAGCCACCCCAAATTCCATTCACATCCAAAGTAGGTCGGATGCCGGTTCGTTCAAGCGTAGTGTAGCCTTTTTCGCCCCAAACGGCAGCAATATTCAGTTCTTTTTTATAAGCTTCCAGGTCGAATGGCGCTTTGTTCATTTCCGCCCTCTCGGATGCTGAAAGTTCGATGACATTGTTATAAAATCCAGGGATGGTGATGTGGTTGTTTTCATCATGCATGCTGGCAATCATTTTTGCCAATATATTGATCGGATTTGCCACAGCACCTCCATAAACACCTGAGTGTAAGTCTATTTTTGGACCTGTAACTTCTACTTCAATGTAGCTAAGGCCACGCAAACCCACATCAATCGAAGGGCAATCGTTGGCAATCATTGAGGTATCAGAAATCAAAACCATATCTGCTTTTAGTTTTTCTTTGTTGCCCATGCAAAATGGAGCAAGATTTCCACTTCCAACTTCCTCCTCTCCTTCAATCATAAATTTAACATTGCAGGTTAAAGTATTGGTAGCCACCATAGTTTCAAATGCCTTGATGTGCATATACATTTGGCCTTTGTCATCGCATGATCCTCTGGCAAAAATGGCTCCATCCGGGTGAATCTCAGTTTTTCTAATTTCTGGCTCAAAAGGAGGTGAAATCCAAAGATTGTCCGGGGCGGAAGGTTGAACATCATAATGCCCGTAAACCAAAACAGTCGGAAGTTTTGGATCAATTATTTTTTCGCCATAAACGATTGGAAATCCGGCAGTTTCGCAAAGTTCAACCTTGTCAGCTCCGGCAGATTTGAGTTTGCTGGCTACAAATTCTGCTGTTTTGCGAACATCGGATTGAAAAGCAGAATCTGCAGAAATGGAAGGAATTCTCAAAAGTTCAAATAGCTCATCCAGAAAGCGTTGTCTATTTTTTTCAATGTATTCAGTTTGATTCATACTAGTTGGTGATTGATATGTTTATTATGTAAGTGTAGTTGTTGTGTTTAAGACTAAAAACTCAGCCTTGCTTATTTGGTTTCAAGTTTAATAAATACCGGAAAATGATCTGAATATCCGCCGATAAATTTTGGACCCGCATACGTTCTGTAAGGCGCTCCAGGGTGTTTTGAATATTTATCATGCATCCAAACAGGTCTGTAAACGTGGGCAGAATTTAGCTTATAAGCGAGGTCTGAATGGCCAGCCAAAAGATTTTTGCTGATTATAATCTGATCCAACATTCCCCAATGTTCTTTGTAGGAATGGCTTCCATCTCCAGCTTTTGCCAATGGGGCCATTGCATTAAAAAGGCTTAAATCTTTGGTTTCGGGTGAATCACAGGCCTTTAAATATTCGGATAAGGAAGAATCAGTTGGCTCATCGTTGAAATCTCCAAGCAATATGATATTTGCGTTTGGATTTGATTTTATAATGGTGTCAACACTAAATCGGGCGGTTTTGGCAGCCGCTATTCGTTTCGGTTTGCTTTCGTCTTCACCACCTCTTCTTGAAGGCCAGTGGTTTACGAAAATATAAATTGGTTTTTTTAACAACAATCCTTTCACAATAAGAATGTCTCTGGTTGTAAAGTCTGGCTCATTTTCAAGGCTAACTCTAGCCATTTTATGGAATAGCGGTTTGAAATCAGCTTTCTTATAAATCATTGCCACGTCAATTCCCCGTTTGTCAATCGAATTTTCATGAACAATGCCATAGTCTTTCTTCTTCAATTTTTTACTTTCCACTAATACTTCTAAGACATATCTGTTTTCAACCTCTGATAAACCCAAAATAGAAGGGCCATCTCCAAGCGAATCTATTACTTTGGCAAGGTTTTTTATCTTTTTTTCAAATTTTTCGCCATTCCATTTGTTCTTTCCATTTGGCAAAAATTCTTCATCATCCACACTTGGATCATTGATGGTATCGTACAGGTTTTCAGTGTTATAGAAAGCAACCGTGCATTCTTTTTTCTTCTGAGCAAATATTTCGACATAAGCAAAAAGGAGCAGTAAAAGCAATTTGAATTTCATAGTGCCAAAAGTGGTAAGTAAAAATCGAACATCAAACAAAAGGTGGAAGAAGCGCTAAGAAATTATCTTCTACTTGTGTTATTAAATCTTACTTTCATGTTTCATCGTTTTGCTCGTTTTCAGCTTTTAGCTGGAGATGTGAATGATTTAGTGGTTTGATTAATATTGAAAAATGGTTTCTATTTCATCTTAGCTTTGTATTTCTTGAAAAGGCAAAAGCCTTAGCCGTTTAACCAAATTGATCATCATGAAGCTTCCATTTTTATACGCCTTTTTTTTATTGAGCATCGGCCAATCTGCATTTGCTCAACCAATTGACAATCCGTACAAAACCCGATATGGTGGAGAAGGCCATTGGACAGACAGTTTGCCTTGGGGCTTTGTTTCAAATGCAGTTACTCAATTCAATATCATTCCAAACGATGGTCAGGACGATTCAGCTGCAGTAGCTAACGCCATTTCTTTCATTAGCAACAGTGGGGGAGGGGTGCTTTTTTTTCCTGAGGGGGTCTATGATTTTTCTGGAAATCTGAGTTTAAAAAAAGACGTTATTTTACGTGGTGAAACGCCGGTTTTGACCGCCAAGGACTCAGCGTATTCACCTCCAACCAAATTTGAATTCCCAAAATATGTATTCGATTCTACAGCAAATGGTGGAAAAGGAGTAGCAAACAACACTGCCTTTAAGCGGATAACAGCTTATGGTTTAGAGGCAAACGATATTGGAATTGTGAATATCGATATCAACAGAGCAGGGATTTCGATTGCGCCAACTTTCATATCTGTTCCAAATTTTCCAACGGTTCAGCCAGAACAAAAAAACAAGAATGTCATCATCTGGGGAATTAGAAATAACAACGTAGCATCACCCGATCCAGGCATTCCATTTGGAGAGCAAAAGCTTTGGCAGCGATTCAGTCACCGACATGCCAGCAACATTTCCATGTACTCAAGCAAGAATCTTGTTTGTGCCAACAACAGGATAAACGACATAGCTGGAATGGGTGGCCAGGATGATACTTATTTACAACCTTACAAGTTGATTCAAGGTAGAAGCAGCTCTGGAACACTATACATTTGGATGGATGCATTTGCTGGAAGGTTCAACTATACAGACCATTATGCAATCAATGTAAATAAAAAAGCAACCATAACTTATGCCACTCCTGAAACGGATCCAGCCATGTTTGCCGAAAATGCTGAGGTGTTAGACAACTGGGTATTTAAAACCATGCGGGTTGCCATTCGTGCATCTGGTTTAGGTTTACTTTTGAAAGGCAACGTGCTGAGAGATAGGCCAGATAAGATTACCTACATTCATCCAACTGGCAGAAATGAACCACAAGGAGCCAACACTTTTGAGAATAGAGGAATAGATGTTTCCGGTTGGAAGGTCAATGTTTTAAACAATGATTTGGTGGCCTACCGTCATAGAATCAGCAATGGGCCTTATTATTCTGTTGATGGCGAGGGAATTCTAATTCAGGAATGTTGCGGTGGGACGTCCGTGAACGATTATAAATTTAACCACAACGTTACAAACGGAACTTTTATTTCATTCTATAAAATGAGAGACCTCAATAACCTTGAAATAATAGGCAATAACCTAACCGGACCACTTCAAGGTGGGGTACAAAGTCAGCCGCAAATCTGGGTAGATGCAAATACGAATGGAGCAGAATATTACTTAAATAACGTTCGAATTGACAGCAACTTCAACGTAAATGCCGGTATCAAATGTACTGGTTCTAAAGGCGGATATACCAGTACGGTTTTGAACAATAAGGCAAACGATGGTGCGATAAAAGTATCCTGCCATGTGCGGGTTTCCAACAATATTGGCTTTCTATCTACAACAATACTTAACAATGGTGGTCTTCCTTGTTTGGATTTGGTTTATCCTAAGGTTGTATTTTTGACGCCATCTATAGATACCACAATTACTGATTCCAACGTGACTCAGTATTTGCTTCAGTTTAAAGTAACCGAAGGGGATTTAAATCAGGTGAAGCTCAGTATTTTGAATGGAACATCAATCATTGCTACAGACCTTTCGCCAGTATTGGCTGATTCTTTGGTCTCCTTTTTAGTTTATCTGCCGGAGGGTAATTTTGTTCAATCGTTTACTGCTAAAATCATTTCTGACAACAGTGCGGCTCCACTGATTGGATTTTCAAAAACAATATCCATCAAAAGATTGCTTCCGATTGTTCTGGGAAATCGTCACAACCATAAATTAAGAAAGCCCTTGAATTTGTTCCCCAATCCATCTGCCGGCAATGTAAAAGTTCAGTTGCCAATCAATTCTCAAGGTGTAATCAAGGTATTCAATATGCTTGGCAAGGAAATATCAACAACTTCCGTATCTAATGGAAATGCGACAGTGGTAGAAATTTCTAAACTTCCTGTTGGCCAATATATTATCCAGTTCAATTCTGAAAACGGAGTTCAGCAAGCAAGGGCTTTGGTTTATTGACATTTTTTCAGAACCGAGAGATTTATAGTTTCAATCCGATTCCAATCAAGAAGTTTCGGCCTGCTTGAGGGTAATAGAAATTTTCTATAGTTCTTTGACCGCCAGAGATATATCCAAAAGTATAGCCGTTGTTTTCATATTTTTTGTCCAACACATTGTTTACTAATAGTTGAATGGAAACTTCTCTCACCAATGGCAAATACATTCTGTAAGAAGCCCGAAAATTTACAAACTGATATGGATTAAGGGAACGATTTGTTTCCGCCGTATTGTCTAAATAAGAGCGGCTTACAAATTTAGCCATCAAAGCGGTCTCCAGGTTTTTTACGGGAATCCATGATATTTCTGAGCCTGAAATCAGATTTGGCGAAAAGGCGATCTGTGTGTTTTTGAGTTTTTCAAGGGTTTGTTCACCATTGGCATCGTCATAATTGTCAATGTAGTTATTGAAATTGCTGATGATGTTTCTACTCAAAGTCAGATTGCCGGAAACTTGCAGCTGAGGTAAAATTTTATAAGCTGCATCAAGTTCAATGCCAGTACGATAGCTTTCTTTTACATTGCTCCGGATGTAGGCACCAACATCGTTGATCTGGCCTGTTAAAATCAATTGATTGTTGTAATACATTCCATAAAAGTTGATGTTGGATCGGAGTTTTGAATTTGAAAACTTCCAGCCTGCTTCTACGTTGTGTAGCACTTCAGGTTTTGGCCTGCTTTGTGGTGTGGAATTTACAAAATCATCTCTAACTGGCTCTCTTTCAGACTTTGCATATGAGAGATAAGCCAACTGATCTTCGTTGATTATATAAGTCAATCCTGCTTTTGGATTGAAAAATGTGTAATCAGCCGATTGACTTGTGGTTTTTAGATTTTGGTCAAATCCTTCAAATTTATATCCAATATGCCGAACCTGTAGATCCACATAAAAGCGCAATCTGTTTGTGAATTGATATCCCAATTTGGCATAATTGGAAAGGTCGGTTTTCTTACCATCGTTTTGGTAATATTGATGGGTGTTGTCTTTCAAAGAAGATACCTGTGCCCAGATTACATTTCCAAAATGATCGCCAAGATATTGATTTGCAGAGCCTCCAAGGGTAAAATTGATTTTGTCTTTGTCGTATTGAATGGAATATGTGGTTCCATAAAAGTGGTTGTCCAGCCACCGTTGGCGAATCAGATTTGTACTTGAAATGGTATCCATCCCGAAAATCCGATTCGACATTCCATAATTTTCAAGCGATTCTCCCTTTTTGTATTCTTCATAATATCCATCTCCTTTTGTATAGTGAAGAGCTGTGTTTAACAACCAGTTTTTACCCAAATCATAACTGTAAAAAAGCTGATAGTGGTTTTGCTTGTAATTGTCCGTCTGATTTTTGTAAGTAAATGAATTGTAGGTTCTTGCGTTTGAATTTAGCAAGTTAGCTGAATCTTCTGAATCCAAGTAGTTCCTGGTTGCATAATCTATCATTCCTTGTTTATCGCCACGCAATCTCGATTCCGGAATGCCATTCCAGGCTTGGTATGTTTTCTCTGATCCTGTGATCAAATTGAATTTCAGAATGCCTTTTTTTCCATAATATCCTCCTGAAATATAGTTGCTCTTCAGGTCTGAAATGCCCCGATCGATAAATCCATTTGAACTGATTTTGGAAATTCTAGCCTCAACAGACCATTTTCCATCAATCAAACCTGTTCCGATCAATATGTTGTTTTTCAGTGTGTTGAATGATCCAAATGAGTTGTTGGTTTCTGCAAAAGCTTCTTTCCGTAATGTGCTGGTTTGAATGTTGAGGCTTGCCCCAAAAGCGGCAGATCCATTGGTTGAGGTTCCAACCCCGCGTTGAATTTGAATGTTGTTCACTGAGGAAGCAAAATCAGGCATGTTGACCCAAAATAGCCCATGTGATTCTGCATCATTCACCGGAATTCCGTTCATGGTCACGTTGATTCTTGTAGCGTCACTTCCGCGGATGGAAATGCCGGTGTAGCCAACACCGCCACCAGCATCTGAAGTGCTCACCACAGATGGCGACATTTGAATCAGAATTGGCAAATCCTGCCCAAGGTTTACTTTTCCGATTTCTTCTTTGTCAATGGTTGTGCTCGTGGTCGGATCCAAATTTTTACTCCTCGTTGCCAATACAATTACTTCTTCTGAAAGCGAATTTTTAGCCTGAAGATTGATTTGTATCTCAGCGTTTTCTTTCAATACAATTGACTCACTGTAAGGAAAATATCCAACAAATGTTGCCTTAACAACGTATTTTCCTGCCCTCAAATTTGGAAACTCAAAACCACCTTCTGAATTGGAATTTGTGATTTTTCCTGTGCCTTCCAAGCCAACAATCGCCGTTTCGAGTACCAAGCCAGACGCAGCGTCTTTTACTTTTCCTTTTAGGCTGAATTGCGCAAGTGTCTGGCCTACAGACAGTATAGATAGCCCAATTGTAAAATAAATCTTAAATTTTTGAATCATTCCCGTAGTGAATAAAATGTGGATGACTACGGGGCCACTCGTCCAAAACAAATGGATAGGTGGAAAAAAATCCTTTCCCTTCGCCAGCATTACCTGGATCAGGTTCAATGGGTATGATCTCAGCCTTGCGGCACCCCTAAGTCAGGGGCAAAGGTAGAATCAAAAAAAAATGCTTTCCAAATTTTAAATTTCCGGAAGAGGTGTTGATTATATTTTATTGGTTTAAAAATTGGCTTTGAGCAGATCTTTTCAAGCATTATTGCCTGTATAATTTTTCAACTTCAACTCCATACTTCAACATCAGATTTTTTCGTTTCAGTTTTAGCGTTGGCGTCATATCGCCTCCATCAATGGTCCACGGGCCCTGCACAACTTTTATTTTTTTGATCTTTTCGTATTGTGCCAAACCTTCATTCGTTTTTTTCAATTCCTTCTCAAATTTTTCTGTTATGAAGTCTTGATTTATCATTTCGGAAGGTGTGGAAAACGGTAGATTCTTCAGTCTGCACCACTCTTTTACGCCATCCCAGGAAGGCACAATGATGGCCGCCGGAAATTTTTCACCATCACCAATCACCATCGCTTGCTCTATCACCAAGCTTTCTTTTAGCTTATTTTCAATCAGTTGAGGCGCAATGTATTTTCCTCCGGAGGTTTTAAACATCTCCTTTTTGCGGTCTGTAATTTTCAGAAATTTACCTTCCTGAAATTCCCCAATGTCGCCTGTATGAAACCATCCATCGCCATCGATCACTTCGGCTGTAAGGTCGGGTCGCTTGTAATATCCCTTCATTACATGCGGTCCACGGGTCAAGATTTCTCCATCCGGGGCTATTTTGACCTCAACCCCTTTTAAAATTGGCCCTACAGAACCTATTCTTCTGTTGGCTTCATCATAGCGGTTTACAGAAATAACAGGGCTGGTTTCAGTCAATCCGTAACCTTCCATTACCACAATTTGGGCGGCAGAAAATACCCTTGCAAGACGAGGCTGCAGAGCTGCCCCTCCCGAAACAATGAATTTTACTTCTCCTCCCAGCGCTTCTCGCCATTTGTTGAATATGATTTTATTGGCTAGCCGAAGTTGAAAATTGTACCAAAATCCGAGGTCTTTGTTGATTTCGTATTTCTGCCCCAGGTCTAGGGCCCAAAAGAACAAAGCCCTTTTTATCCCCGTCAATGTCTGGCCTTTGGCCACTATTTTGTCATATACTTTTTCAAGTAGGCGAGGCACCGTGCAAAAAAGGTTGGGATGCACCTCCTTTAAATTGTCGCCAATTGTCTCCATAGATTCTGCGTAGGCAACCGTGATCCCAATGCTGACATAGAGATAGCTAAGCATGCGTTCATATATATGGCAAAGCGGCAAAAAGCTCAGGGCTTTGCTTTCGGAATTGAGTGGAAAACAAGGCGTGGATTCCAATACATTGCTAAACAGATTGTTGTGCGTGAGCATGACCCCTTTAGGTCTTCCAGTGGTGCCAGAGGTATAAATGATCGTAAGAATGTCTATAGATCTCACCTCAGATTTTGATAACGCAATCGCTTCATTGTCAATACTTTTACCCGACTCAATGAAAGTATCGAATGAAGTAAATTTGGGACTGAAATCAAAAGTAAAAGCGCCTTTAAAGCCCGAAATTGAAGATCCTGCGATTGATGATTTTTCGGCCAATTCTTCCGTAGATGCGAAGACAATTTGAACATCTGCATCCTGAAAAATATAGGCAATATCTTCTGTCGTTAATGTTGCGTAAATGGGAACAGAAATTGCCCCCAGAAATTGACAGGCATAGTCTACAATATTCCATTCAGGCCGATTATTGGATATGATTCCAACTTTGTGATCTTTTCGAATTCCGCTGGCATACAGAGCCTTAGCCAGCAAAGTAGATTTTTCAATTACAGTTTCGATTCGAAGATCCAGCCATTCTCCCTCTTTTTTGAATTGGTACAATACCTTTTCGGGATGCTGATTCTGGTAGTGTATAAGGTTATCAAAGATTCGCATTTTGGAATAGATTTGGTGACAAACAAATTGAAATTTAGGCCTAGGCCATTATATTAAACGCAACATATGGAATTGATTTTAATTAATGTGCTGCAATATTGTTTTTAACCTAACTCATATCGAGAAAATTTAAAAAAAGTAAAACATTTTGAAATTTTACCTTTCATGTTGGTGGTCCTTGTTCTTGCCTTTTCAATGAAAATTTAAAGAAACTTGGTCAGGTTTTGTTGGATCATTTATGGCTGATAAGATTTTCCATTTTTTCTTCAAGTTATTTATAACCCATATTTGCCAGCTCCATAACGTACATTAAAGCCAAAAACCTCAAGCAAATGAGAAAAAAATCAGGACTCACAATCATCATCGTATTTTTCTTCATTTCATGTTTTGGCCAAAATCAAAACCCCATTCATATTTTACCACAACCGGTAGAATTGAAAACTTTGCAGGGCGAGTTTTTATTAAAATCGGGTATGACGATATCTTATGGAAATGATACCATACTCAAAACCGCATCATGGCTTAAGGAAAAGTTGGCAGCTTCAACCGGATATTCATTGAATCTGAAGCCAGATGGTGCTGGGGAAATTGCTTTGAAAATTTTGGGAGAGAAAAATGGGAAAATCGGCCCTGAAGGATATAAAATGGAAGTTTCGGAATCATCTGTTCAAATTTCTGCCAATACAAAAGTTGGGCTTTTTTATGGAATTCAGACTTTGTTGCAATTGTTTCCAGCTGAAATAGAAAGCAACAAAACAAAGAATTTGATCTGGAAAATGCCTTGTCTTCAAATTATGGATTACCCCAGATTTGGCTGGCGAGGCATGATGCTGGATGTGAGCCGACACTTTTTTACCAAAGATGAAGTGAAGCGATATATTGAGGAAATTGCCAGATATAAATTCAATTCATTCCATTGGCATCTTACAGACGACAATGGTTGGCGCCTGGAAATCAAATCGTTGCCTAAGCTAACTTCAGTTGGCGCAAGACGGGTTCCAAGATTTGGTGCCTTCAATGCCATTGATGTAAAACCGCCTTTGCCTGGAGAAATAGCAACAGATGTTGGATTTTATACCCAGGAAGACGTGCGGGAAATAATTGCATTTGCAAAAGAGCGAGGCGTTCAGGTAATTCCAGAAATTGACATTCCTGGCCATTGCATGGCTGCAATTGCTGCGTATCCTGAACTTTGCTGCACAAAGGACACAAGTATAAAAGTGAATCCGGGAAGCAAATTTTCAGATTGGTTTGGCAATGGCACCTTTAAAATGCATGTGGACAATAGTTTAAATCCATCTGATGAAAAGGTGTATCAATTTTTAGACAAGGTTTTTACTGAGATCGCACAGCTTTTCCCAGCGCCATACATTCACGTTGGTGGAGATGAATGTTACAAAGGATTTTGGGCAAAAGATGCCAATTGCAAAGCCTTGATGCACAAGTTAAAAATTCGCCATGTGGAAGATCTTCAGGGCTATTTTATGAATCGTGTCAAGGATATAATCCAGAAAAAAGGCAAGAAAGTAATTGGCTGGGATGAGGTTATGGAAGGCGGCATGTCCAACGAAGCAACCATCATGTTTTGGAGGGGATTTTACGCCAAAGACATTTTGCCGGAAGCAAAAAAAGGGGGATATAAGGTCATTATGTCGCCAACGACAACCAATTATTTCGATTATTTCCAAGGCGACAGAACGATTGAGCCACCTATTTATGCCAATTTGAGACTCAAGGATGCCTATACATTTGACCCAACTCCAGAAGGGTTGGATGATAATATTGTGCTCGGAGGTCAATCAAATTTGTGGACAGAGCAGGTTCAAAATTTTCGTCATGCAGAATATATGACCTTCCCACGGGCTTGGGCAACGTCTGAAATTCTTTGGTCTCCAAAAGGAATCAATCAAAACTGGGGAAATTTTGTTGCCAAAGTGGAATCTCATTTTAAACGTGCTGAGGCAGGAGGTATCAAGATTGCGTATTCCATTTATGATCCTATCATTCAGTACAAAAAGGAAAAAGATAAGCTCTTTATTGAACTTTCATCTGAGCTTCCGGATGTTGATATTTATTACACTTTGGATGAATCAATGCCAGACGATTTCTCAATCAAATACAAAGAGCGATTTCAAATTCCACCAGATGCAGCCATCACCTTACGGCTTCATGCGTATAGAAATGGAAAGCCAATTGGTCATTTAATTACGGTTGGATCTGAAATTCTCAAAAGTAAAATGAAGTAAAAGCAACAAAGATTTGTTGACTCAGATTAGTTGAATTTAATATCAACTGCCTCATTTATATTAAATCAAATTTTCAATGTGTCCATCCATGAGATTCTTTTTCTGAAAGTGATGAGTTGGATAAAGTTTCTTCCTGATTCCACTTTGAGAAGTTGAGAAATGGATCAAAACTATTCTTTCGTTATTTTCTCGCTCAAAAACTGGACGATGGATCGGCTTGCTCCCTTTTGTCTTTGAAAATACAGTTTTGCTCCATTTTGAATTCGAACTTCTTCTTCCTCATTTTCAGTGCTTTGTTGGAAAAATTCCCACACCGAAGTATTTGAATTGGGAAAGCTTTTTGCAACCCCTATTTCAAGTAAATCTTTAGCTTCCTGAAATTTTTCAAAATTTGGGCCAAAGCCGATTGGAATTCCAAAAACAGCCGCTTCAAGTGTATTGTGTAGGCCAGTTTTAAATCCACCTCCAATCCAGGCAGCTTCGGCATGTCTGTAAGCTCTTGATAGCAAGCCAAGTGTGTTCAAAACCAAAATGTCTGAGTCTTCCTCTTTTTCTTTCCAATTGGTGTATAGATCAAAAGGAAGTTGCAAACTATGGGTAAGGTTGTTCAGGTGTTGTTCATCGATTTCGTGGGGAACAATTAATACTTTCCACAAGCCATGTGCCTCAACCACAGCATGTTTTAAAAAGTCTCTCAGATATAAAATATCCTCTATCCACGCCGAACCAATGATAAGTAGTTTAGAATCTCCCTTCCATTTTTCCAACCAGGGAATTTCTGCGCCCAATTCCTTTATTTCCAATACCCGATCTACTCTTGTGTCGCCGTTGATGCTAAAGTTTTGAAGCCCTAAAGTTCTGAGCACTTGGGAAGTTTCAATATTTTGAATGAAAAAATGATCGATTAAAGGAAGTGTATTTTTTAAGATTTGTGATGCTCCGAATTTTTCTAATGTTTGATTTTTCAGGATGCAACAAACGGAAACAACCGGAATCCTCAATCGCTTACAAGTGAAAATGAGGTTGAACCAAAATTCATACTTAACCAGCACCAAAGACTTAGGCTTCAGTATTTTAATTATTTTAGAAGCATTCCAGGTTCTATCGACAGGCAAATAAAACGAGACATCAACGAGTGGATGTTTATGCCTCAACTCGAAACCAGATGGGGAAAAAAACGAAACTGCAATGCAAACATCCGGAAAGTCTTCCTTTAGAATTTTGATGACTGGCAATGCTTGTTCAAACTCTCCAACCGAAGCCGCGTGAAACCAAATTACCTGATCCTCAGGATGTTCATTTCTGAATTTCTTAATCCGATCGATTGAAATTGTTCTCCCAATCAACATTCGCCTCACTTTTGCAGAAAACGATGCTTTAAGCCAAATAGCAAGTTCAAAAACTCCTATTCCTATTTCATAAACTATTTTAAATCGCATATTTCGGGGCTAAAGGTATGGTGTTCAAAGGGATACTCAATAAACTCCTTTTTACTTCGCCTCAAATTCAAATGTTTTAGCAAAAAATTACCATTTTTGCGCCAAAATAACCTTCATTCGATCATGTCAACACCCACACTGGGTACTAGCCAGATAGAGCAACTTCTAGGTGCAGATGCACAAAGCTTGCTTAATCATCAGTCAAAAACAATCAGTAAAGAGCAGCTTCATCTGCCAGGATCTGATTTTGTAGAACGCGTTTGGTTGCATAGCAACAGAAGTCCACAAGTACTTCGAAGCCTTGGCCAATTGTACAACAACGGCCGTTTGGCTGGAACTGGCTACACTTCCATTTTGCCAATCGATCAAGGCATTGAGCATTCTGCGGGTGCTTCATTTGCCAAAAATCCACTATATTTTGATCCGGAAAATATTGTAAATCTTGCAATAGAAGGTGGATGCAATGCAGTTGCTACCACTTTTGGGAATCTTGCAATGGTTTCAAGAAAATTTGCGCACAAAATTCCTATGATTGTGAAAATCAATCACAATGAGCTACTTACCTATCCAAACAAAGCCGATCAGGTTATGTATGGTTCTGTAAAAGATGCCTGGAATCTTGGTGCAATGGCGATTGGTGCAACCATTTATTTTGGTTCTGACAATTCTACCCGACAAATCTTAGAAGTTTCTCAGGCTTTTGAAGAAGCAAGAAGTTTAGGAATGGCTACCATTCTTTGGTGCTATGTCCGAAACAATGCATTTAAAAAGGATGGTGTTGATTTTCATCAGGCTGCAGATTTAACAGGCCAGGCCAATCACCTTGGCGTGACCATTCAAGCGGATATCATCAAGCAAAAATTAGCCATCAACAATGGTGGTTACAAAGCACTTAACATGGGCGGAAGCAGCTACGGCAAGCTTGATGAGCGTATGTATTCTGAGCTTTCATCTGATCATCCAATTGATCTTTGTAGATATCAGGTAGCCAATTGCTACATGGGACGTGCAGGTTTGATCAACTCCGGTGGAGATTCTCAAGGTTCAACCGATCTTGCAGATGCAGTCAAAACCGCAGTAATTAACAAAAGAGCAGGAGGAATGGGTTTGATTTCGGGAAGAAAAGCTTTCCAAAAGCCTATGAAAGAAGGAGTTGCTTTATTGAATGGCATCCAGGATGTGTATTTGAATAGCGACATAACAATTGCATAATTGAGCGACATGCCTTGGTTTGTAAGAGAAAATAAGGGAATTGTAACTCCAACTGAGTTCAAAAGGGAGACACCTGATGGCCTTTGGTACCAGTGCCCTGAGTGTAAAACGGTCATTTTGACCAAAGTACATCGGGACAATTCTTATACATGTCCTTCTTGCAACTACCACGAGCAAATAGGATCTGAAGAATATTTCGATGTTCTTTTCGATGACAATCAGTTTGAAGAGCTTTTTTCTAATCTTCAATCTGCTGATCCTCTGGAATTTGTAGATACAAAAAAATATCCGGATCGCCTGAAAGCCAGTATTCATAAAACTGGAATGAAGGATGCCGTGAAGGTTGCAGTTGGAAACATTGAAGAAAAGGAGGCCGTGATAGCCTGTATGGATTTCAAATTCATTGGCGGTTCGATGGGATCCGTTGTTGGTGAAAAAATTAGCAGAGGAATCATCGAAGCCAGAAAGCGTGGCGTTCCTTTCATCATGATTTCAAAATCAGGTGGGGCACGGATGATGGAAGCAGGATACAGCTTGATGCAGATGGCCAAAACTTCTGCACAACTGGCTTTGCTCTCTGAAGCCAAATTGCCATATGTCAGTGTTTTAACCGATCCAACTACGGGTGGAGTGACAGCAAGTTTTGCTATGTTGGGTGATTTCAACATTGCAGAGCCAAAAGCACTCATCGGATTTGCGGGACCTCGAGTGGTTCGCGAAACCATAGGAAAAGACCTGCCCGAAGGTTTCCAAAGTGCCGAATTTGTTCTTGAGCATGGCTTTTTGGACACCATTGTGGACAGAAAAGATTTAAAGCAAACAATTGCAGATTTATTGAGAATGGTGGCTTAAGTCACCATTCTTTTTTTATGAAAGTAGATGTTCTTGTTTTTGCAGCCCATCCTGATGATGCGGAAATGTCTTGTGGAGGCACAATTGCAAGTTTAACTGCAAAGGGAAAAAAGGTTGTCATTGTAGATCTTACCCAAGGTGAAATGGGTACCAGAGGAACAATTGAAACCAGAAGAATTGAGTCAGAGGTATCAGCAAAAATTCTGGGCTTATCCGATCGGGTTCAGTTGTATCTGCCAGATACTGAATTTTCTACATCTCGAAAAGATCAAATCCCACTCATACAAGCCATCCGAAGGTTTCAACCCGAAATTGTGATTTGTAATGCCATCGAAGATCGACATCCTGATCATGGCAGAGGCTCTAAATTGGAATCTGAAGCCTGTTTCTATTCTGGCCTGGCCAAGATTGAAACTACTTGGGAAGGTAAAATCCAGCAAAGTTGGCGGCCAAAGCTGGTCTTACATTATATTCAGGATAGGTTATTTACACCCGATCTTGTGATTGACATTAGCCAGTTTTGGGAAACAAAAATAAAAGCAATTCAAGCATTTAAAACGCAATTCTACGATCCAAACAGCAGTGAACCTGAGACTTATATTTCAACCCCAGTATTTTGGGAATTTCTTGAAAGTCGTTCAAGAGAAATGGGACATTACATCGAAGTGTCTCATGGTGAAGGTTTTACTGTGGAACGACCTTTGAGTTTGAAAGACTTTCAGCTTTTGTTATAAGTTGTATTCAGTGTGATTGAGCACTGCCTTTCTTCTTCCTTGTCAATTTCTCTATCAGTGATTTGTAACTTTCTAACTGAGATTCGATTAATTCTCAGAATGAAATTCAATACTAAAATTCCCCGCCTTCGGAAATAAAAAAAGCGTTAGCTTGAGTAGCAGATATTTTTTTCCTTTTGGCATTGTTATGAACTAGATTTTCTTCCCAATTTCGCCCCATGAAAAAGATCAAATTTGGCATCATTGGCGGTGGATTGATGGGCAAGGAAGCGGCTTCAGCTTTTGCAAGATGGTTTATGCTTCAGGATTTTCCGGCACAACCTGTTTTAACCGCTGTCGCAGATTTATCGCCCGCCGTCTTGGAATGGTATAAACAAATTCCTGATGTAGAGCTACTTACAACTGATTATAAAGAACTTCTTGCCTCTGATGTTGATGTGGTTTATGTGGCGGTTCCGCATAATTTGCATGAACAAATTTATACAGATGTGATGAGGGCTGGCAAGGATCTGCTTGCCGAAAAGCCTTTTGGCATTGACCTGAATGCCGCTGAAAATATCATGAAGGTGATCAGGGAGACTGGACGATTTGTACGTTGTTCTTCCGAATTCCCATTCTTGCCAGGTGTTCAAAGGGTGATAAAAACGGTTCAGGAAGGAAAATTTGGCCATTTGCTTGAAATTAAAGCCGGTTTTCATCATTCCAGCGATTTGGATCCAACCAAAACAATCAATTGGAAACGCCAAACTCAGTTTTGTGGTTTGATAGGGGTTATGGGCGATTTGGGAATGCATGTTGCCCATGTTCCG
>Ga0105046_10005118_pt1 | contig 20783 bp, 18 predicted proteins | sample MAT03_FD_78385 | JGI IMG/M metagenome (GOLD analysis project Ga0105046, IMG submission 78385) | Freshwater microbial communities from Lake Fryxell liftoff mats and glacier meltwater in Antarctica - MAT-03 (megahit assembly) | ecosystem: Environmental > Aquatic > Freshwater > Ice > Liftoff...
GTCTTCTGTTCTCTGTCTTCTGGTTAGACCATTGGCGTCGCAAATGGCTTGCGCTTGAGAGGTCGAACGACCTTACCGCTGCGAATGCATTGCACGCAGACGTTGGCTCGGACCGTCTTGCCCTCGCGGACGACGCGGATGGATTGCAAGTTCGGGTAGAAGGTGCGGCGGCTGGTGCCGGTAATCTTCTTACCGACGCCGCCAAGGTACTTGGCTTTACCGCGATAGCACTTCTGGTTGCCCATGATCGGCTTTTTTTCACAGACAGAACACTGCATACCCATGACTGACTCCGTATCAAGGCCCGATTAGGTGCCTGCGCGCGGAAATTTCTCGAAAGGTAAACTATATGAGAATATGGCGGGTAGTGGACAGTGGCTTTTCACGCACTTGAAGCCGACGCCTCGAATCTTATCCTCCCACTACCACTCCCTAGGAATCTTGCCATGCTTCTGTGTCACGACGTTTACTTCAGCCTGAAAGACCCCGCCGGGGCCGATGCGCTCGTTGTCGCGTGCAAAAAATACCTGACGATTCAGCCCGGAATTGTTTTCTTTTGTTGCGGGAAAGTGGAGCCTGAGTTGGCACGCGACGTGAACGTTCGCGATTTCGATGTGGCCCTGCATATCGTCTTCACCGATCGGGCTGCCCACGATGTGTATCAAGATCATGCGGCCCACAACCAGTTCATTGCGGAAAACAAGCAGAACTGGTCGAAAGTTCGCGTGTTCGATTCACTGGTGGAACGCGTGTGAGTGGATTAGCTGTTCGAACCCGGAGATCCGATGGCACGACGACTGACAATCAGCGACTACATGATGGTGTCTCCGGGCACGGACATTCCTTCCGTCGTCAACATGATCGTGGAGATTCCTAAGGGAAAGCGGAACAAATTCGAACTGGATAAAGAAACCGGGCTGATTCGCCTCGACCGCTACCTCTTCTCGTCCAGTGTGTATCCGGGCGATTATGGCTTCGTTCCGCAAACTTTGGCAGCCGACGGCGACCCACTCGATGTGCTAGTCATGGTGAGTGAACCGACGTTTAGCGGCTGTCTGATCGAGACCCGCGTAGTCGGCATGTTCAAGATGAAAGATAAAGGATTCGACGACTTCAAGGTTCTGGGCGTTCCGCACGCGGATCCGCTATTCGGCCACGTGAAGAAACTCGAAGACGTTCCACCCCATTTTTTGCGGGAAGTCGAGCATTTCTTCGGCACCTACAAACAACTGGAAGGTGCGCACACGGAATCGCTCGGCTGGATCGGTGCCGAGGAGGCCACGCAAGAAGTTCGCGACTCCGTGGATCGATTCCGGGCGTCCCTGGGAAATGTGCGTCTGTGAAACTTCTAAAGCAGAGCACTTTCGGGTACAATCGCTGAGAATCGTCCATTAGGCTGAAGACCATGTCCACAGAAGCCGAGCGACTTCTCGTTCAGCAAATCCGATCCGGCGACCCGCAGGCCTGGGAAAGGCTGATCAACCTCTATGAGGGCCGGCTGCTGGCGTTCGCGGTTCGCCGAATTCGCGATCGTGCCGCTGCCGAGGACATCGTTCAGGAAACGTTCGTCGGGTTTCTCAACTCGTTGCCTAACTTCGACGATAAGCGCGAACTGCAAACTTACTTGTTCACGATTGCCTCGTACAAAGTGACGGATCATTTGCGCCGCAGTGGTCGGCGACCCGCCCAGACGGGTGAAGAAGCGGCCGAACGCATGGGAGAGCAGTCGGACGGAAAGCAGCGGCATGCCTCAAGTTTGGCCCGCAGCAATGAGCGTGTCGAACTTGAGTCCGCGGCAATCGTCCGGGTTCTTCGGCAAATGATCGAGCAATGGCGAGAGAAAGGCGAATTTGCCCGCATCCAGGTTTTGGAATTGATCTTTGTAAAGGGCTGGGCCAACAAGGACGTCGCCAAGCTTCTGAAAATCAGTGAGCAGCAAGTGGCAAACTATCGCTTTGCCGCAATGAAGAAACTGACCGAACAAATCAAGGCCGCGGGCCTGCCAGGCGATGTGTTCCCGGAGTTGCGCGAAGTGCAGGGATGATAGTAGGATTTTGCCTCACTCATCTTGAAAAATGCTTTCATTTCCGGTTATAACCTTGCGAGGAGAACCAGGAGGTATTCATGGCAACTGCTACGGGTCAACCCGTCACTTACGGGCTCGATGCATCGATCGCGAAATTTTCGTTGCCCCGCTATCAGCGAATGATCGAGAGCGGCATTCTCACTTCTGCGGACAAGGTCGAGTTACTCGAAAACTACGTGGTGCTGAAGATGCCAGGCAATCCTCCCCACGATGGCACCATCCAGGTCATTAGCAAGCGTCTCGGCAGAAGGATTCCGCCCGGGTGGGATTCTCGGATACAACTTTCGGTCACGTTGCCGGATAGCCAGCCAGAACCGGACCTCGCCATTTGCCGAGGGGATGAAACGACCTACCTCACGTCTCATCCCACGCCCGCTGATGTCGCCCTGCTCATTGAAGTGGCCGATTCGTCCTTGCTTCGCGATCAGCGCGATAAGACTCGTATCTATGCCCGAGCGGGGATCCCAATTTACTGGATCATTAATTTAGTGGATCGTCGAATCGAAGTGCATTCTCAGCCCTCGGGGGCGATAGCCTTAGCCACATATGCGGCGTCACAGAACTTTCAACTTGGCGACGACGTCCCCCTCATTTTGGACGGCCAGACGATTGCAAAGATCCCCGTCAGTGAATTGTTGCCGTAAGCAGGGTCGATTGCTTTAGGTCGTCCCAGGCAATTTGAACAAGTCGGCAACCGGAACGCGAAAGTCAGGCAGCACGGGCTCGGCCGTCAACTCTTCGTTCCGCCGAAACAAGCGAATGGATCCGTGCTCGCCGTACGCATGCACGGATTGCCGAACGGGATGAATCACCCAGACGAGCTTGGCTCCCGCATCCAGCCATTCGTTACGCTTCTCGTCCACGTCGTAGGACAGATCGTTCGGCGAGATGACCTCGACGACAAGATCGGGAACGATTGGACAATGGCCCTCCGTCATTGCCTGCTTCGACGTGAGTCGATCGAGACGATGGAATGCCGTGTCGGCTCGGCGAACTCGAGATTCATCATCCGGGAAACAGCGGAACGACGTACCCTCGGGAGATACCCATCCGAGTTGTCGTGCTTCCACGAAGATGCTCAACTGGGTGCAAACCCGACCGGCGACAAAAGCAGAATGAAAACTCATTTCCATCTCCCTAGGTTCGCCATTAACGAGTTCGAAGCCCTTTCCGCCATCGGGCAGCCGAAAGAGATCATCCGGCGTGAACTTGGCAACCGGTGGAGCATTTAGCACGGCACTCATACAACCCTCCTTATCCTTTTAAGATAGCCGAATTCCGGGTCAAATACCAAGCCCGACGTCAAACCGTACAAGGCACGAATGCTCCACAACAAGATGCGCGTCTTTTCCGGCCGGGCGAATCCCGCCCTTGCCGAACGGATTGCCAAACAACTCAACGACACCCTTGGCAACCTGAAAGTCGAAAGCTTTCCGGATACGGAAACCTCCGTCCGCATCGAGGAGGACGTTCGTGGCCGAGACGTGTTCCTGGTCCAGTCGACCTGCCCGCCCGTCAATCAGAACCTGATGGAACTACTCGTCATCCTGGATGCCTTCAAGCGTGCCAGTCCGTATCGGGTGACGGTCGTGCTTCCTTACTACGGCTATGCCCGTCAAGATCGCAAGGACCAGGGCCGCGTGCCCATCTCGGCGAAACTGGTCGCGAATTTGCTGACGGCAGCGGGAGCAAATCGCGTTCTGACGCTCGATCTCCACGCGGCACAGATTCAGGGCTTCTTTGATATTCCCGTCGATCACCTCACGGTGGGCCCGGTGTTTATCGAACGAATTCGACAGATGGGTCTTGCTCCCGATCAAGTCGTGTTTCTCAGTCCGGATGAGGGTCGCGTCAAGAGCACGCTCGGATACCAGAAGCGTCTCGGCGGCGAACTCGCGATCGTGGATAAGCGACGCAGCGGTGCGGCAAGCACGGAGCAAGCGAACTTGATTGGTGCGAGCCTGAAGGGCAAAACGGTCCTGATGTTCGACGACATGATCACAACGGCCGGCAGCATCAGCGGGGCTGCCCGCCTGGCTCAGCAACATGGAGCCAAGGCCATTTACGCCTTCGCCACGCATGGCGTTCTGGTTGGCAAAGCGATCTCGAACCTCAAAGACTCGGCCATCGAAAAGGTGTTCATCTCGGACAGCATCCCGCTGCTTCCGGAAAAGCAAATTGACAAAATCGAGGTTCTCAGCGTGGACAAGCTATTGGCGGATGCCATGTATCGAATCCACGAGAACGAGTCGGTGAGCGTGCTGTTCGAGTAGTGAAGTAGCCGCGTTCGTCTGATCGCGCAAAGCTTTGCCGGTCCTCGCACAGCTTTTTTAAATCGGTCTGCTTGATGTGGCGGATCAATCGAACGCATTGAAGCTTTTCCAAAACGCCTTTCTCTCATCCAGAAGTCGCTCGTCATGAATTTGCAACGTGACGACCGCGAGCATTTCCTTCGACAGCATTCTGAATGCCTCCAGCATGTCGAGCTGCGCTCACGAAAATAAGGCACACCCGAAGCGAGCCGTGCTCACTCGATCTTCAACGACTCAAAGAACGCTTTCACACGCGGCGAGCCCGCTGTAACACTCTCCCCTGCTGCCAACAGGATGATGACGCGGTTCGGAGCCAGAATCGTCCGGACAATCATGCTCCCACTCTTGCCGGGCATGTTCATCTCAAATTCGCGCCCTGTGAAGGTTTGATACGAGAGCGGTTTCATGATCGAGACGGTAGCTCCCTTGATCTGTGATTGAATTGCCTGAACAGCTTGGGCAAGCAATTGCTCGTCTGTCAGGCCTCCGCGATCCGGTATCGACTCATGTGTCGAGAAGAACAGTTCGCTCTTTCCTCCCAATCGGTAGACCTTGAGCGCAACTTCGCCGGCTGGTGAATCTTGTTTCACGTTTTCCGAGACGGGTTGCGTCGGAAACTTCAGCTTGTACTTGCCCTCCGCCTCGTTGATTTCAACCCAGCCAGCAGTAGCTGACGCTTGCCCGCTCGGCCCTCCAGGGGCAGTGCCTGCTCCCGATGAATTGGTTGTCGGCTTGGAGTCGTCCCTGAAAAATAGCACATAGGCCCCGATGCCGCCGCCGATCAAAACGAGTGCTCCAATCCCAATCAGCACGTACATCATCACCGGCGAACTGGCCGCCTTTTTCTTGCCTTTCTTCCCCTTCTTTTTGCCCTTGGGTTTTGGCACCTCGTCTTCATCCTCATCGTCATCGCGAGAGGGGCGGGCTTTCTCCATGACCGCTGTATCCTCATCGCGAGCCGATTTCTTGGCTCTTACCGGAGCTGCTTCCTCGGTCGCGTCGTCCTCGTCCTCGTCGATTTTTCGCTTCTTTAGCGGGGGATTCGGCGCTTTCATCTTCACCGTCGAGGGTAGTTCCTCGTTCGCGTCGTCGTCACCGGGCCGGCGCGCGACAAACGGCTTGCCGCACTTGGTGCATTTGACGCGCCGGCCCAGAACCGCTTCCGGGGCCTTCAGGATTGCGTCGCAATTCGTGCAGACGGTATCGATCAGCATGGAATGTATCGGGTTAGAGGTCAGGAGATTGTAGCCGAGACGGCGTTGGCTCCCCAGGAATTTCCAGCCGGGTTCCTCTTGCCGTGCCATCTTCAGGAGGTCATACTACAATACTTGTTAAACGTACGGCGGGGCACGGGGTCATTCCCGTGCCCCGCCGACGTTCTGTTTTGAGGATCGAAGTTGCATGGACGATCGGTCGCACGATTTTCTAAAAGAGCTTCTGGAAACGCCCAGCCCATCCGGCTACGAGCGTCCCATCCAGAACGTGGTTCGCCGCTGGGCCACGCCACTCGCGGACGAAGTGCGCACTGATCGGCACGGAAATGTGATCGCCTCGCTGTTTCCGCAACAGCGAACGGCCAGCCCACTCAAGGTTCTACTGGCCGGGCACTGCGATCAAATCGGGCTGATGATCCAGCATGTAGACGCGGAAGGTTTTCTGTATGTCCAGCCCATTGGCGGCTGGGACATCACGATTTTGCTTGGGCAGTATTTGACCGTGTGGAGCAAGACCGGCCCGATCCCGGCCGTGCTGTCGCGGAAGGCGCCGCACTTGCTCACGAACGAGGAACGGAATAAAGTCCCCCAGTTCCAGGATTTGTGGGTGGACATTGGAGCCCGCAACAAGGAAGAAGCCGACCAGCTTGTACGGCCCGGCGATCCGGTGACGATCGCCCTGGGCTATCGTCCTCTGCGGAACAATCTGGCCGCGTCGCCGGCCATGGACGACAAGGTCGGCCTGTGGGTCGTGATGGAAGCATTGCGATTGTTGAAAGATCGCGAACGCCGTGTTGCCGTGTATTCGGTGTCAACGGTTCAGGAAGAGATCGGCCTGCGTGGGGCGGCGACCAGCACCTATGGCGTGAACCCAGACGTCGGAATCGCGGTCGATGTCTGTCATGCGACGGATACACCCGGCAACGACAAGAAACAACTGGGCGAGATCAAAGTCGGTGGCGGGCCGGTCCTGTTTCGTGGGCCGAACATCAATCCGCACGTGTTCGATGAATTGGAAGCCGCCGCCCAACGGATCGGGATCGCCTACCAAGTTCGCGGCGTCCCTAAAGCGACCGGCACTGATGCCAATGCAATTCAGATTAGCCGCGAAGGCGTGGCGACGGGCCTGGTGGGAATACCGAATCGCTACATGCACAGCCCGGTCGAAGTGGTTCACCTGGACGATTTGAATCAAGCCGCCCTGTTGTTGACCGAGTTTTGCGTGAGTGTTTCACCGGAGATGGATTTTACCCCCTGATGAGCAGTGGTGAGTGTTGAGTGGTTAGTGTTCAGAAATTGCAGAAGAACCACCGATCACTGACCACTGAGTTCTGACTGAAGACTGGAGCGAGAGATGGCAGACGACCGTATTCCGATCACTCGAGAAGGCTACGAGAAAATCAAGGCCGAGGTGGAGCACCTCAATGGCGTGAAGATGATCGAGGTGACCAAGCGCGTGGCCTCCGCTCGGGAACTCGGCGACCTGAGCGAGAATGCGGAATACCATGCCGCCCGCGAGGATCAGGGGATGCTGCAGGCGCACATCGACATGCTGCGTTCCAAGCTGGCCAAGGCGTACATCGTCGATCCTTCGCAGTTACCGAAGGACACGGTCGTTTTCGGAACGAGGGTCACGGTCAAAGACCTCGACATGGATGAAGAAGAGACGTTCGAGTTGGTCGGCCCCGGCCAAGATGATCCGGACAAGAATCGCATCTTGACGACCAGCCCGATCGGCCAAGGGCTGTTGGGAAAGAAAAAGGGGGATGTCGCGGAGATCCCGGTGCCGAGAGGCAAGCTCCGCTTCAAGGTCATGAAAATCTCGCTGGCGGATGAGTAGGGATTTACTCCCCACTCCGAAAAGAAATATTTGTTGCCATGAAGACACAACTCAAACGACGCGGCAGACCTCCGCAAAGTTCTGACAAATTGCAGACCGAGTATCTGGACGTTCGACTTTCGCTTGCGGAGAAGCAGGCATTCAAGGAATCCGCGGACATTGCCGGATTGCCACTCTCTGCCTGGGTGCGAGAGCGACTTCGGCAGTCCGCTACCCGCGAACTAGAAGCCGCGGCTAGACCGATTCCCTTCCTTACCTACACCAACGAGAAATAAACATGGCGACCGCCAAAGCGCCTATCGGATTTGACCACCTTGGCCTCGGCAGCGTTCTCTCTCGTAACCGACTGACGGTTCCCCTGAACCAGAGAGAGTATTCCTGGGAAAAGAAACACGTCATCGACTTGCTAACCGACTTTACCAAGGCGATGAATAAGAAATCGTACTTCCTTGGCACAATTGTCTTCACCAGTACGCCTGACGACTCATTGGAGGTCATTGACGGACAGCAGCGGCTTGCGACGACAACAATCTTGATTGCGGCGATCCGAGATCATCTTCACTCAGTCAAGGAAGATGTACTTGTCAACTCCATTGAACAAGAGTTTCTTTTCAAAATCATTCGCGAGAAGAAGGAGAAAGCACCACGTCTCACACTGAACCATCAAGACCGCGACTACTTTGTCGCTCGCATTTTGGAGCGGCCCCGATCTCCGGCGAGAGAAGCAGCAACACCGAAAAAGCCGTCGCATGAACTCTTGAATGAGGCCGGAAAACTAGCCGCTGCACATGTAAAGAAGCTCCTGAGCCCGCACAAAAAGGACAATCACGTCGCCGTGCTCAACGAATGGCTTGGCTTCATCGAACATTCTGCGCAAGTTATCACCTTGTTGGTTCCGGACGACCTGAACGCTTACGTGATGTTCGAGACACTGAACGACCGTGGCCTGCGAACGTCTCAAGCGGACCTTGTGAAAAACTATCTTTTTGGCGAGGCGAACGGCAAACTACAAGACGCTCAGTTCAAATGGGCAACCATGAATGGCCTTCTAGAGGGGCTTGGCATGGATGAGATCACTCTGACATATCTGCGCCATTTGGCAATTTCCCTATATGGCCACACCAGAGAGAAGGACGTACTGGAGAGGGTCAGGAACCAGGTGGCCGGCGAAAGAGCTTCACTCGATTTTCTGGATTCGCTTTCAGACAATGCGAACGACTACGTAGCGATCATGACTCCCACGCACACGAACTGGAACACATTTCCACCGAGCACCAGAGACAGATTGCGAGCGCTCTTGATTCTGCGTGTGACCATTCTGAGGCCGTTGCTGCTGGCAGTTGTGAGGCAATTCCCAAAGGCTGAGATCGAGAAAGTGATTCGCGGGTTTGTCTTTTGGTCAGTACGATTCTTGATTGTAGGTGGCGCGCGAAGCGGAAGCGTTGAGGAACCCTGCGCGGAGTTGGCGAAGGATGTTACGGAAGGGACGATCAAGACAGCCAAGGAACTTGCTGCTGCCATGCAAAAAGTTGTTCCGAGCGATGCTGAATTTGAGGCCGCCTTCGCCTCTGCACGCGTGACAAACACACAGCTAGCGAGATACTTGCTTCGCGCCCTAGAACTAAAACGAAAAGGGAAGGCCGAGCCAGAATGGATTCCAAATGACGATGTTGTTATCAACCTGGAGCATGTTTTGCCCGAGAACCCAGATGTCAACTGGCCAGCGTTTGACGCAGATACGGCAAAGCTATATTACAATCGCCTTGGCAACATGGTTCTCTTGCAAGCAAGCCAGAACACTCTTATCGGCAATAGCTCCTTCGGCGACAAGAAGGCGGTGTTGAAGCGATCCACGTTCATGCTCACGTCCGAGGTAGGCAAGAAGAAGAAATGGGAGAAAGAAGAAATCGCTGCTAGACAGAAAATACTCGCGGAACTCGCAGTCGAAACGTGGCCTCTGGCCTGATCGACTCTAGGCCGCTTGGCCCGTAATCCTTGCAACGCAAAGCTAGGACAGTATCGACTTCTCGCTCAAAGCGACAGGCTTCAGCCATCTTGACCCTGGAGGGCCCGGCCCAACGGGGTCAAGATGGCCGAAGCCTGTCAACGAGAAAAATCTCGGGGAAAGGCAATCATTCCGCGGTCAGATACTCGCTCAGCTTCTGCAATGCTTCACTTTCAATTTGACGAACGCGTTCGCGCGTCAGGCCAAGCGACTCGCCGATTTCCTTGAGTGTTTTGGGCTCCTCGTCGTTCAAGCCAAATCGCATCCGGAGTACGGTCGCTTCCCGTGCATCCATTTTGTCGAGTAGCTGCATGACCTGGCGGAGATCGTCGTTATCGACCATCTCCGTATCGGGCGTTTTCACGCGGCCATCGGACAGCATCTCGTCGATGCTCCAGCCCGCTTCCGTCTGGTCGGATTGCGGTGCGGAGTTGTAGACGCGGATGGCCTTCTTGATGATGTTCAGTTTTTTCTTGGGCAGGCCCAGGAATTTGGCCGTCTCTTCGTGGGTTGGCGGGCGACCGAGTTCATCGGTGAGTTGGTTGGTCGCACGCCGCCACTTGGCCAGCAATTCAACCATGTAAGCGGGGATACGAATGGTCTTGGCCGTATTGACCAGTGCCCGTTTGATCGACTGCTTAATCCAGTAAGAGGCGTAGGTGCTGAAGCGGGTATTCATATTGGGGTCGAAGCCTTCAACCGCTCGAAGAAGCCCGAGATTCCCCTCTTCGATCAAATCCTGAAGCACAAGCCCTTTGCCGGTGTAGCCACGAGCAATGTTGACGACGAGGCGAAGATTCGCACGGACCATGAGGTCGCGTGCCTCGGTGTCGCCGACGCCGATCTTTCGGGCCAGGGCTTTTTCCTGGTCCGCTGTGAGCAGCGCGGTCTCGTTGATCTCCCTCAGATAGGTTTCCAAGGGAGACTGAACGAGTTCCGAGCGTAATCGGCGCGGTCGATTCATGGTGTCTGGTCCCGCAGAACAAGGGGGAGACGGTCGCCGGGTCGTGTGCCCCGGAGCCTCCAGCCTGGAATCCTTTCCTTGGTTGACAACCCGTAGCGGGCTGGCAACGTTCGCTCCATCGTATCGTCCGACCCATCGAAGTTGCTAGATATTTCCAGCCGCGAAAACGCCTTCCGAGAGAATCCCAGGCTGAATCAGGAGCGTATCAGGCGCGACCGGTAGAACCGGACCAAGATTAGTGTTCAGTGGTTAGTGGTTAGTGGTTAGTGGTTAGAGCTTTTGACTTTCGAAGTTCATCGCTCCCAGCCACTGACCACTAACCACTCGACACTGGCCACTATTCCTTGGGCGGCAACTGGAACAACGGGCCGGCCTGGCCGGTACCGCCGCGAAGGTCTTCCTTGCTCTTCTCCTTGTCCTTGTCCCTCTCTTTATCTTTCTTGGGCGTTTCCGAGATTGGCTCGTCAACGTCGTGAATGACCACGTCGTCCGGAACGTTCGGGTCGTTCAGGTTCTTCCGCGAAAGCCCAATTTTCCGGTCCTTCGTATCGACTCGAAGCACCTTGACGTCGATTTCGTCGTTGACCTTAAGGATGTCTTCCGGCGACTCGATCTTGTCTTCAGAGAGTTCCGAGATGTGCAGCAAGCCTTCGAGGCCGGGCTGCAACTCCACGAATACCCCGAAGTTGGTCAACTTCGTCACTTTGCCCTTCACGACCTGGCCCGGCTTGTACAGGCCCGGAATGTCCGTATCCCATGGGTCGGTCGCCATCTGCTTCAGGCCGAGGGCGACGCGTTTCTTTTCCTGGTCTACATTCAAGACGACGCAGGTGACCTTTTGGCCTTTCTGCACAACTTCGTTTGGATGAGTCACCTTGCGGGTCCAACTCATATCCGAAACGTGCAGCAAGCCATCGATGCCGTCCTCGATCTCGATGAACGCGCCATAGTTCGTCAGGTTTCGCACCACACCGGACACGATCTTACCGGGGACATACTTGTCGGAAACAAGATCCCACGGGTTCGAAGTGCATTGCTTCATACCGAGCGAGATTTCCTGCTTATCCCGGTTGATATTCAACACCATGACTTCGATCTGGTCCCCCTGCTTGACGATTTCCTTCGGGTCGTTGATCCGGCGAGTCCAAGACATTTCCGAGATATGCACGAGCCCTTCGATGCCCGGCTCGAGCTTCACGAAGGCCCCGTAGGTCATGATGTTCACGACCTCGCCAGTATGCCGACTGCTGATCGGGTACTTCGACTCGATGTTCTGCCACGGGCTCTCGGTCTTGTGCTTCAAGGAGAGGGCAATCTTCTCCTTATCCTTGTCCACATTCAGAATGTAGACTTCGAGTTCCTGGTCGATTTTCACGATGTCGCGTGGGTCTTGCACGCGGTACCAGGCCATGTCCGTGATGTGCAACAGGCCATCGATGCCGCCGAGATCGACGAACGCACCGAATTCCGCGATATTCTTGACGATACCCTTGCGGACCTGCTTCGGCTCGATGGTCGTGAGCAGTTCGCGTTTGAGGCGAGCGCGATCTTCCTCGAGCAACTTGCGGCGAGATACGACGATATTGCGTCGAATCTCGTCGATTTTGAGGATCATGCACTCAATTTCTTTGTTGATGTAATCGCCAATATCGGGTGGTCGTCGAATATCGACCTGGCTCGCGGGCAGGAACACGTTCACGCCAATGTTGACCAATAGGCCGCCCTTGATCTTGCGGGTGACGAGGCCCTTGACGCGGTCGCCTTCTTTGTGCTTGGCGAGGATGCCTTCCCATTCTTTTTGCCGCTTAGCTTTGCGATAGGAAAGGGCGATGACGCCGTTCTCGTCTTCGACGGTCTCCAGGAGAACCTGGACCAAGTCGCCGACTTTCGGGTAGTTCGGCGGCTCGACCCCTTCTTCCTTCCATTCGTCGATTTTGACGATGCCTTCAGACTTATAACCGACGTCAATCAGAACGTCTTCGCCCCGAATTTCCCGGACCTTTCCTTCGACAATCTTGTTGGTTTCATAGATGGTGTTGTCTTTGCCGATCCATTCCGCGATTTCTCTTTCGAAGTCTGCATCGTAATCGACGGCTGCTTCGAGATCGGAGATGTCGATTTGATGAATGAGATTGCGATTAGCCATTGAGCAGAGGTTTCCATTGCCGGCCGATCGGACCGCCCGATCGAGAGGCGAGAAAGTTAGATGCCAGAGTGCCCGCCCTCCCACGCGCGTGGAAAGCCCAAACGGGTACCAGCGAATTATAGTGACGAGGGAGGAAAACTCTACGGGTGCCGGGAAGTCCGAGAAATTTGTCTAGCGCGGGATGAACGAGTTTGAGGGTTGGGGGAGGCTTGCGTGGGTCGTTGTGTCTTATCTTGGGGTTAAATCCGATCCAATCGGAATCTCTACGCCGCGGTAGCGGTTGAGTCACGTCTGGAAGACTCCAAAAGACCGAGTTCGAGTTCCTGCTTGTTGAACTCTGACACGCCCGAAAAAATCCAAGAATCGATACAGCAGCGGAGTAAGCGGTTCAGCGTCTCGCGGCTTCATCCGCTTACTCCGCTGCGCTGCGTGCGCGGCTCTGATGGAATTTTGTCGGGGGCGTCAACTCTGACGCCCCCGACAAAATTCCGTTATCGGCGAAACTACCCTGATAAACCCCCGTGATTTCAGGGGGTCGCTTCGCGAAAATCGACTTTTGTCCAGAGCGTCAACTCTCACTTCTCCTCATACCCCTTGCCCGTTTTTTCTTTGATCAGCTTGTCCATCTCGGTTTGGGCTTTTTCCGGGCTGGCGAAAGGTTTAGTTTTGGATTGGCCGTCCGTATCAATTTTGCCCCAACGGGTTGTGAGTTCGGTGTCGCTCACGGAGACTTCCCAGAACTTGTGGGAGGTGCCTTCCTCGAACTCGAAGCGTCTGGCTCCCCCGGTGGTGGGCGTTGGTTTGGCTGGTTCCGGTTTCATTTTGGTCTCCGTTCGGATGCCGATGTAACTGGGAAATCTGGGTACGCCGCCGTCTGAAAGTTCTTGATAGCGGAAGTTGATGACGCTGCCGATGGCCGGGGGTTGTTCGCGTTGCTTGTCCGTGAAGCCGGTGCCGACCGAGAACTCGGTGCCGTCCGCGAGTTTGACTTGCAAGGCCCCGAGTCGGCCCTTGTGTTTGCCGGCCCCGCCTTGATGGCCGATCACCGTCGCCTCCGCGTCCTTGAAGGTTTTCACTTTCAAGAGCGTGGCCGAGCGGCCGACTTCGTAGAGCGAATTTGGCTGCCGCAACATCAGGCCTTCCCCGCCGAGCGATTCGACCCGGCCGAGTTCTTCCCGCAAGTGGGCGATGCTTTTGCAACGCTCGTGTGGATGCGTGGTCGCGTAGGTGAGCGACTTGTCAGATAAGGTTACCGCAAGGAATTCGAGTCGGGCTTCGAATGGCACTTTCAGAGCCGGTGCGTCGAAGATTAGGAATATGATGTCCTTCCACAGGTCGGTTTTGTCCTGTCGGCGAACGATGCCGACGGTGCGTTGGAAGGCCTTGCGTGCGAGCCAGAGTTCGCCGTCGAGCGGCACGTTCGGCAGGCCGGCCACGAACCAGTCGGGTGCGTGATACAGATTGCCCTGCCGCGAGATGAACTGCTTGCCGTCCCAGTAGGCCCGCACGCCGTCGAGCTTTTCGCTCATCCACCAGCCGCTCAGGTCGGCCGCGGAATCCCAAGTTTCGGCCAGCAAGATCGGCGGGCCCTCGGATTCTTCTCCGGCCGGTTTCACGGGTTTCTGCGGCAAGGCCCCGCCGATGCGTGATTCTTCCGCGGCATCGCCACGCAGCTTGCGGATGTGTTTGCACGTGCGGCGTTCAATGGCGATGGATTGATTTCGCCACGCGGGGCACGAGCAGGAATAGGCCCCGCCGACGTTCTTGATGACGTACGGCTTGGCCCCGGAACCTTTCATCTCGGTCGATTCGCCATCAGCGAGGTCGGGCATGAGTTGGTCCTCTAGGGGGATGTGGACAGTGTAGGGTGGGTGAAGGCTTTGCGGAACCCACCATCTCCCTCGCAGCCTCTGGTGGGTTCCGCAAAGCCTCCACCCACCCTACAAGACGGACGGATCTCTTGACGGCCCGGCACATTTCTACAGACCATCTCGATGAGCGTCGATAAAATCCGGCAGGCGTTGGACGGTGTCTATCGAGCGGAGTCGCCACGCATTTTCGCGACTCCGGTCCGCTTGATCGGCGACATCGATCCGGTGGAAGAAGTCTTGCACGATGCGTTCGCTTCGGCGATTGAACACGGATGAAACCGCGGCGTGCGTGATTCTCAGCCAGAATATTTATTGACGCGCCGACAAAATTCCATCAGAGCCGCGCACGCAGCGGAGTAAGCGGATGAAGCCGCGAGACGCTAAACCGCTTACTCCGCTGCGCTGCGTGCGCGGCTCTGTAACGATTTTTTGGGTTCGGAAAGCCGTGGCCGCCGGTGGCCGGACTTACAAGGAGCCCAAGGCTTACGGCCTCATGTATTTCCACGGTTATCAGGATCTGGATGGCCATTGTTGGGAATTGATGTACATAGCTCCGAGTGCCGAACTGGGAGGCTGAGGCCAGTTGAAAGCCAAGGGGAGTGCTGGGCGGAAGCATTTCGACTTCCGCCCTGTGCCCGTAGCCCACAAATCTATGACACGAAGGTAATCGTGTCGATAATCCGAGTCGTGAAGAAGGTGTCTAACTTCGAGACGTAAAGCTTCGACGCTCCACCCGTTGCCGTGATCGAGTCGGCATCAGGTCCACCACTGAGCCAGTCGCCTGGAATACCACGCCCCGTGAGAGTGTCGTTACCGGTACCCCCGTCGATATGGTTTCGCCCAAAGCCGCCGATGATGATGTCGTTATCTGCACCGCCAGTGATGGTGGCGCTACCCGTTCCGTTGCACAGAATATTGTCGTCCTCGGTGCCGCCACTGATCGTGGCGCGGGCAGCAGTGGTGCATATGATGCTGTCATTACCGCTGTCGCCAGTGATGACGACCGCACCAGTCGCAGTGCATTCGATGGAGTCGTTCCCGGTGCTACCGGAGATTGAAGCTCGTCCAACATTGTTGGCTTGAATGATGTCGTTACCCCCTTCGCCCCTGATGACAGCATTGCTAGAGGCATTGCATGTCATGGTGTCGTTACCCGTGCCACCAGCAATGGTCGCCAGGCCAGCAGTGCTGCCTGTAAGGGTATCGTTACCGCTGTCGCCGCGGATGACAACACGGCTAGCACCATTGACGACAATGGTGTCGTTGCCTGCGCCGCCGACGACGCTAACACGTCCGGTAGCGGTGGACGTAATGGTGTCGTCGCCGACGCCGCCGAAGATAGTGGCGTCCCTAGCCAATAGTAGGCCGCCGGTTGTGATGGTATCGTTACCCTCGCCACCCCAGATGGTAACGACTTTGTCAAGCGTGTAAGTGATGGTGTCATTCGCAACACCACCATTAATTTTAACGGTGTTGATCCCGGACAATGCGAAGAGCGAATCAACGCCGTTCAATGTCACAAGAGCATCGCCGCCAGATCGACTTACGACGATGGTATCGGCTGCTCCGGGGGCACCAGTAATAGTTAATACACCAGCACTCAATCCAACTGCTGGGACCGTGCGACACTCCAGAGCTTCGATCGGGGATCGGAAAAACGTTCGACGCATGCTGCATTTCCTTCTATTCGACTAGAACTGAGTACGAGAGCAGACAGTTCGGTTGGGACACCTTCACACACTTTCTGAATCAACCGTCCACGAGGTGGGCGATACAGATCGATTCAGATTCTTTGATTCAATTTCCCGCCGCCGTACATCCCGAAGGATTCGCTCGGCGTCGCATTGAAATGGTCGATGAATTTTAGGATGCCGAATCTCCTGACGGGCCAAGCCATGTCACCGGATTCAAATCCGATTGAGATGCAACGCGAAATTGAACGCATACTGCGTTACACGATAACTTGCGTGGATCACTCATACTGCGCGCGGAGACCACTGAGCAATGCGTCGTCAATTTTTGAGCAGGCGGCTTCCGATTTGCCGACGCAATTATGGTGACAGCCGACTCGATGTGCAAGACATGGTGTTCAGCGAGGAGCAGCCCCTAAGAGGTAGCACTTGATGCGCCGTTCGACGAGAAAGTTCTGCGGACAAGAATGGCCATGGCATCGCGAGTCGGCAATGTATGGCTCGAAGCCAGCACACAAAAAAGCTGGGCAAAATGGTGTGGCCACCACTTTGCCCAGCATTGTGCCCTCACTCCCGCTCATTTATCTTGCTCACGCAGTGACACCAATCGTCGCCGTCTCGGTGTTCAGGCTGAACGAGTTCAATCCCGAATCCGTATCAACGCGGTCGCCCGCCTGGCCGACCGTCTGATCCCAGGCCTTGTAGCTGAAAGTCGCTGAGCCGACGAAGCCGGCATTCGGCACGAAGCGAATCTTCGACGTGCCCTTTAGCAGAATCGCGGTGTCGTTGCTGACCGACACGACGTTCACCCAGATGTTGCCACCGAGCGAATATTGCCACTGGCCGTTCAAGTTATCGACGCCAGTGATCGCAATTCCCTGCAGGGACTTCACGCCATTCGGATCGCTGATGGCCGTTCCCAAGAACGACTTCACCTGAACGCCACTGCTCGGCTTCGGAGCCGAACTGGAGACGGAGGGCAACGTCACGACCGGCACCGTGTCCAAGGTTGGGGCTTGGTTGCCGATCGCCACCGTCAGGATCTCGGTCAGCTTGCTGACCGAAGTGCCGCTGGCCGCACCACGGGTGCCAACGGCAACCTTGGTCTTGTCCCAGGCCTTGAAAGACAAGCTGGCGGTGCCTGGCACCGCGTTCGCCGCCGCTGTGAAGCGGACTTGGTCGGCCGTGTTGAGGAACAGTGCCTTGCCAGCACTCACCTTGCCCACATCGGTCCAGGTGCCACCGACAGACTTGTACTGCCAGGTGCCCATTCCCTTGGTCGCAATGATGGCAACGCCGACGTTCGTGCCCACGATGTGATTGGCAGACATGATCGACCCGAAGGCCACTTCGTTCGACGTTTGTCCTGCATCCACCGGATTTAGGACGGCCGCCTTGGTTAGATCGAGCACGGGCACGAGATCCAGGACTGCCGTTCCAGGGTCCGCGCCGAAAGGGGCACCAGTGGGGTTCACCTTGGAGCCGGCCGCGCCAGTCTGATCCCAGGTGAGGAACGTCAGAGGGGCGTCGCCATCGACTCCCGCCATCGGCGTAAAGCGTAGCTTGTCGATTGGCCGCAGTAGCAAAGCATTCGTGGAACTAACTGCGCCAACCTCGACCCAGACCTTCGGATTGGTCTTGGCCAGCATGTACTCCCATTTTCCTTCAGCCTGATTATTGCCGATGATGGCCACGCCTAGATTGGTCTTCGGAGCGGATTCGAGCCCCGCGATGCCGAGCATGTCTCTCACATTAACCAGAGAAGTCTTGGTGTCGGACTTGATTGCTTTCAGAACTGTGCGGCCATCCGGGTCCACGGCAGTTATGACCTTGTTGATTTTGATTGTTTTGCCGACCGCGACCCAGGCCTGGTCGTCATCAAGGCTGTAGGAAAGGTCGAGCACATTGGTTGTGTCGCCGAAGCTTTCTTCCAACTGACCATTCGACTGGTCCCAAGCCTTGAAGAGGATGTTGGAGAAGCCGGCGAATCGAGCGACAGGCAAGAATCGCAATCGCGTGGTGCCGTCGTCGGCCAGCAGCAAGGCGTGGCTCGCGGAGACGGCATTCGCATCCGCACCAGTTGGGATGGCCTTCCAATCGGCATCGGCTCCGGTCAGATTGTACTGCCAGATGCCCTTGGAGTTGTCCACGGCAATGACCGCGACCCCTCTCGGTGATCCAACACCATCCGGGTCGGCGACATTTTCCGTCAAGTCAGAAATCAAACCACCGGGCGGCAAGATCTTGTTTTTCAACGGTGTGTAAGGAAGCATCTGCGTGAAGTCTGGATCGAGGATCGGCGCGTCGTTCACCGGGGTTACGATGATGGTTGCCGTGACCACAGCTCCACCCAGGCCGGAATCGCTATTGGACACCGATGCTTGCACATCGAACGAACCATTGCCGAAGAAGTTCAGCGCGGGTGTGAACTTCAAGCCCGCATTCGCCTCGGCAAACGTCAGAAAACTGCCGTTGAGGACTGGCGTCGTGCCATCGTTTAGGAACAGCAGGCCATTCTGAATGTTCGTGATCTTGAAGTGAGTCACCTCGATGCCGTCGCTCGCGTTGCGAGTGATGACGAGCCCCGAGGCCGACTGAACGTCCTCGTTCGTGGTGGCTCCCGTGACACTCGGTGTGTCGGCAGCGGAGCCAACCGTGATGCTTGCGGTAACGGTCGAGCCACCCAGGCCCGAGTCGTTGCCGCTGGTGGAACCCTGGACGATGAAGGTTCCCGTGCCAGAGAAGTTCAGAGCTGGAGTGAACTTGAGCCCCGCGTTCGCTTGAGCAAAGGTGACGAAGCTGTTGTCTCCAACCGGGGTAGCCCCGTCATTCAAGAAGAGTGTTCCGTTCAAAATGCTCGTAATCTTGAAGTGTGTGACTTCAGTCCCGTCTACCGCGTTGCGGCTGATCACTAGACCGCTTGTGGTCTGCGCATCCTCCGTCGTGGTTGCGGGCGTGATAGATGGCGTGTCGGCGACCGGGTCCACCGTGATGGTCGCGGCAGCCGTTAGGCCCCCCAGGCCCAGATCGGTTCCGGAGAGGGAGGACTGAACGTTGAAAGTTCCGTTGCCGTGAAAATTCGCGTTCGGCGTAAACTTCAGGCCAGCGTTCGCATCCGCAAAGGCGAGGAAAGTTCCGTTCGTTACTGGGGTCGTGCCATCGTTCAAGAACAACAGGCCATTCTGAATGCCGGTGATCTTGAAGTGTGTCACTTCGGTGCTGTCGCTGGCATTCCGCGTGATGACCAGGCCGCCACTGCTCTGCTCATCTTCGTTCGTGGACGATCCGGAAATCGAGGGCGTGTCCGCAACTGGGCTGACCGTGATGTTGGCGGTCACGGTCGAAGATCCACTAACACCCGCGTCCGTGCCGCTGGAGGAAGACTGGACATCAAAGGTTCCTGTGCCGAAGAAGTTCGGCGACGGCGTAAATCTCAGTCCAGTCATACCCTGGATGAGGGTAATGAAACTGTTGCTAGGGACCGGTGTGGTACCATCGTTCAAGAACAAAGAGCCGCCGAGAATGTTCGTGATCTTGAAGTGCGATATTTCAAGTGAGTCCGCGGGATTGATGCTGAAGACCAACCCACTGGTGGTTTGCACGTCTTCAATGGTTGTTGCAGGAGTGACCGATGGTGGATCGCCGACCGCAGTCACGTTGATCGACGCGGTGATCGTTGAGCCGCCGAGGCCCGTTTCGAAGTTCGATACCGATGCCCGAATGCTAAAGCTTCCCGTGCCATGGAAATTCGACAAAGGTGTAAACTTCAGGCCGGCATTGGCGGCCGCGAAGTCGATAAACGATCCTGGGGGGACGAGGGTAATGCCGTCGTTCAAGAATAGGCTGCCGTTCAAGATGTTCGTGATCTTGAAGTGGGTCACTTCGGAGCTATCGTCCGGGCTGCGGCTAATGACCAGCCCCGATGTCGTTTGGGTGTCTTCACTCGTGCTGGCATTGGTGACACTCGGTGTGTCGGCGACCGGATTGACCGTAATCGTCGCCCCGACCACTCCCCCGCCTAAGCCCGACCCGTCGTTGCTCACGGCGACCTGAACGTCGAACGAACCTGAGCCAAAGTAGTTCGGAGTCGGCGAGAATTTGAGCCCGGCACCACCCTGGGCAACGGAAATATAGTCACCGGAATTCACCGGAGTGATGCCGTCGTTCAGGTACAAGTTGCCGTTCAAGATGTTCGTGATCTTGAAGTGCGTCGCCTTGCCGATGTCCGCCACGTTCGGCTGAATGACCAAACCCGACGTGGACTGGATGTCCTCGTCGGTGGTTGTGCTCGACACTGTCGGATCGTTCAGGACGACGAAGACCGTGATGCTGGCAGTCACGATTCCACCACCCAGTCCCCCATCGGTGCCATCGATCGAGGCTTGCACATCGAAGGTGGCCGTGCCGTAAAAATCGGTCGTGGGAGTGAATTTCAAGCCCGCATTCGCTTCGGCGAAGAGGATGAAGTCGCCGTTCGCGATTAGTGTGTTTCCGTCGTTGTAATAGAGCGTGCCGTTCTGAATATTGGTGATCTTGAAATGAGTCACCTCGGTACTGTCCGCGGCATTCCGCGAGAGCACCAGCCCCGACGTGGTCTGTACGTCTTCGTCAGTGGAGGCATCCGTGACCGAGGGCGTGTCTGCGACGGGATCGA
>Ga0105046_10005119_pt1 | contig 20781 bp, 17 predicted proteins | sample MAT03_FD_78385 | JGI IMG/M metagenome (GOLD analysis project Ga0105046, IMG submission 78385) | Freshwater microbial communities from Lake Fryxell liftoff mats and glacier meltwater in Antarctica - MAT-03 (megahit assembly) | ecosystem: Environmental > Aquatic > Freshwater > Ice > Liftoff...
CCAATCTCAAACGACGATTCGCCCTTACCCTTGATCCGCACGCACTCGTTCATGAGCCGATCGTTCACGGCCATGAACCCGAACTTGTCCATTACGGAGCCGGGCAGCAAGTTCGTGTCCCCCATCTCGTTGATCTTCACCTTTCGCAGCATCTGCGAGACGGTGATCTCGATGTGTTTGTCGTCGATATCCACTCGCTGGCTGCGGTAGACGGACTGGACTTCACGCACGAGATACTCTTGCAGTGCCTCGGTCCCGATGATGCGAAGAATATCGTGGGGAACGAGCGGTCCCTGAACGAGTGCCTCGCCTTCCTTCACGTAGTCCCCCGTGGAAACTCGAAGCTGCTTGCCGTGTGGAACCTGGTGTTCCTTCTCTTCGCCGATCGGCCGGCCCTTCTCGTCTTCGGGCTGCACCCAGATGATGCGTTTGCCACGCTTCTTGTCGCCGAGCTTGACCTTACCAGCGATCTCGGCCATGACAGCCGGGTCGCGTGGTCGGCGTGCTTCAAAGATTTCCGTCACGCGAGGCAAACCGCCGACGATGTCCTGATTACCGCTGGCCTCTTTCGGTGTCTTGGCCAAAATGTGTCCGGCATTCACCGTTTCGCCATTCTTCACTTCCAGATAAGCTCGTTCTGGAATGAAGTAAGCCTTGAGAATGTTGCCTCGACCGTCCTCGATCACGATGGTCGGGTGAAGATCGCCCTTGTGCTCCATGATGATGTAACGATCGGTGCCGCTTGAATCCTTCTCCTTGCGGAAGGTTTCGTTCTCCTTGAGATCCTCGAAGCGAACCTTGCCACCTTCCTCGGCGATGATGGGGGTCATGTGCGGATCCCACTGGCAGAACCGCTCGCCCGGTTTGATCTCCTGGCCTTCCTTCACAAGCAACTCGGCCCCGTTCGGGATCGAGTAACGCTCGACTGGGGGCAGATTCTTATCCTTGTCCTTGTAAATGAGAATTTCGCCGGTCCTCGTGAGGGCCAGAGTTCGCCGGGTGATGTGCCCCGCGGCATCCTTCTGTTCGTGAACGATGGGCGTGACACGCTCAAACGACACGATACCGCCCTTACGGGTTTTGCGATCGCTTTCGGCCGACGTGTTCTTGGCGATACCACCGATGTGGAAGGTACGCATCGTGAGTTGCGTGCCCGGCTCGCCAATCGACTGAGCGGCGATGATGCCGACGGCCATGCCGTCTTCAACCAAGGCACCCGTCGCCAGGTCCATGCCGTAGCAACACCGACAGACACCCAGCGGAGCCTGGCAGGTCATCGGACTGCGAACGCTGATTTTGTCGAGGCCCTTCATCTCAAGATTCTTGGCGATTGCGGGCGTGATCATCTCGTTTTCGGTGACGATCGGTTCGCCCGTGATGGGATCGCGAATCTCGTTCCGGCTAACCCGGCCACGAATGCCCTCGGCCAGCGAACGATCAATTTCGTCGCCCTTATAAATCACGCCCTTGGTAATGCCTTGCGTTGTGCCGCAATCGAACATCGTGATGACGACATTCTGCGCGACGTCGGCGAGTTTACGGGTGAGGTATCCCGAGTCTGCCGTCTTCAACGCGGTGTCGGCCAGACCTTTGCGGGCACCGTGGGTGCTGGAGAAGTACTCGAGCACCGTGAGGCCTTCACGGAAGTTCGACTTGATCGGCGTCTCGATAATTTCGCCCGATGGCTTGGCCATCAAACCGCGAAGTCCGGCAAGCTGACGAATCTGTTCCACGCCACCGCGGGCGCCCGAGTTCGCCATCAAGAAAATCGGGTTCATGTACGGCACTTCTTTGCCGGTCACCGGATCCTTGCGGCGATCGTTCTTGAGCTGCTCCATGAGTGTGCTCGTGATCTTCTCGCGTGCCTCGCCCCACTGTTCGAGCACCTTGTTGTAGCGTTCCTGCTCCGTGATGAAGCCACGCTCGAACTGCTTACGCAGCTTGTCGACTTCCTTGTCCTTGTCCTTGAGGATAGCCTCTTTGTTGGCCGGCGTTCGCAGGTCGCTGGCGGCAAACGACAAACCGCTCTTGGTGGATTCGCGGAAGCCGGTTTCTTTCATGCGATCCAGCAGAGTGATCGTCTCTTTGCGGCCGAGAACCTGGTAACAGTCGGCAATAATGCGCGACAAATGCTTGCTCGAAAGAGACAGGTCGTAGTACGCCATCTTCGAGTGCAGGATATCGTTGAACACCACCCGGCCCACGGTCGTTGAAACCAGTCCGTTTGCCTTGCGAGGAAGTTCCTCGACCACATAGCCCTTGTCGGTGCGGATTTCCGTGATGAACTTCTTGTCAATCGGCAGTTTGACGCGAATTTTCGCATGAAGTCCCAGAAGATTCTGCTGGAACGCGTTAAACATTTCCTTCGGGCTGTGGAAGATCATGCCATCGCCGGCCTCGATCTTCTCGCCCTCTTCGCCCCGAGCAGCCGTGAGGTAGTAGCAACCCATCACGATGTCCTGTGACGGCGTGATAATCGGATTGCCGTTCGCGGGGCTGAAGATGTTGTTCGTGGACATCATCAGCACATGGGCTTCGACCTGCGCCTCAATCGAGAGCGGCAAGTGGACAGCCATTTGATCGCCGTCGAAATCGGCATTGAAGCCCTTGCAGACCAGCGGGTGAATGCGGATAGCATTTCCTTCGATCAGCACCGGCTCGAAGGCCTGGATGCCCATGCGGTGCAACGTCGGGGCACGATTCAGAAGGACCGGGTGCGAACGGGTGACTTCTTCGAGGATGTCCCAAACGTGATCGTCCTTGCGCTCCAGCATCTTCTTGGCCGACTTGATCGTATCCGCGAGGCCCAGTTCCTTGAGCCGGCGAATGATGAATGGCTGGAAGAGTTCGAGAGCGATCTTCTTGGGCAGACCGCACTGATGCAGCTTGAGTTCCGGGCCGACGACGATGACCGAGCGAGCGGAGTAGTCCACGCGCTTGCCGAGCAAGTTCTCGCGAAAGCGGCCTTGCTTGCCCTTGATCATGTCCGTGAGCGACTTGAGTGGGCGGTTCGAGGAACCGAGCACTGGCCGCTTGCAACGGTTATTGTCGAAGAGCGCATCGACCGACTGTTGCAACATGCGCTTTTCGTTGCGGATGATGACTTCCGGCGCATTGAGATCGACGAGCTTCTTGAGTCGATTGTTGCGGTTAATAATGCGGCGATACAGATCGTTCAAATCGCTGGTCGCGAAGTTGCCGCTATCGAGCAGAACCAGTGGGCGCAAATCCGGTGGAATGACCGGGATGCACTCGAGCACCATCCACTCGCACTTATTCGGGGAGTCACGCAGGCTCTCGATGATCTTGAGCCGCTTGACGAAATCACGCTGCTTCTGCTTGGACGACTTGTCCTTCTTGTTTTCCTTGTCGAGCAACTCGCGGAGGCGGGTCGATTCATCGACGAGATTCAATTTTTCGAGGAGCTTCTTGATGGCCTCGGCACCCATGTCCGCCTCGAAGGCATCGGGCCCGTAGGTCTCGACGGCCAGGCGATACTGATCCTCCGTCAGCAATTCCCTTTCTTTGAGATTGGTCTGGCCCGGATCGACGACCACGTAATCCTGAAAATAGATGATCTTTTCCAGGCTGCTCGTCTTCATGTCCAAGAGCGTGCCAAGCCGGCTCGGCATGGCCTTGAAAAACCAGATGTGCACGACCGGCGCGGCAAGTTCGATGTGTCCCATGCGCTTGCGGCGCACGCGGCTATGCGTGACCTTCACTCCGCAACGGTCGCAGATCATGCCCTTGTACTTCATGCCGCGATACTTGCCGCAGGTACATTCCCAGTCTTTTTCGGGGCCAAAGATCTTCTCGCAGAACAGGCCGTCCTTTTCCGGACGGTAGGTTCGATAGTTGATCGTTTCCGGCTTCTTCACTTCGCCGAACGACCACGAACGGATATCGTGCGGACTGGCCAGTGAGATACGGACTGCTCCGTAGTCGTTAATGCGATCGTAGCTCGTGGTTTCGCCGGCCCCAGCGGGAGGCGGAACGACAGGCGGATTGGCGGTTGCAGTGCTCATATCAATTTCCCCTTGGGGGTGGCAGTGTCTTGTACAAATCCAAGTTCTAAGGGTAATCTCTATCCGACCATTTCGGCGGCTTCCGGCCATCTTGCTAATCGGAATATTTGATCGAAGTCGGTTTGGTCCATGCTTAGTACATCCAAATATCCTTCTGTTCGACCATGCGTCTTCTCGAAGTCCTCGAATTGTTCGCGCAAATTGTCGGCTCCTCCCTCGTCACGACCAACCATGAACCGAGGAACATTATGCATGAGGTCCGAAAGTGCATGAATCCGTTTCTCGTTCCCGGCCTCATAAGAGAGGTTGCGGATTTCGCGAAGTACCATGTGCAAGAGTTCGGCACACTTATCGACGAAAAGGTCGTTTGTGTCATCAATCATCTGGATCCTCCTCATCAATAAATTGCACGTCTTCGAGTGGTATCGAGCCCGTTTGACCGGGGCTACCTAGTCGTTGGACTTCAACCAGCCTTATCTTTGAACGACCTTCGGCTTTCGACATCAACTCAAGAAGCGTTCTGAAATCCCTGTTCTTGTAAAACCTCGAAATCTCCAATTTCGGCGAGTGCAACTGGACCGGGTCGATCAAAATCAAACGAGGACGTTTTCCCGGTTCCATTAACGTTGCCAGCACTGGAGTCAGCCGGAGTTCACGGGCGGCAAATGCCCGATGAACTCCGTCGGTGATATAGAACTCACCCTCTTCGATCACCATGGGCAATCCAGGATCAAAGGATTCGCTTCTTCTCCAACTGCATATTCAGACCCAAGCCGCGAATTTCGTGGGTTAACACGTCGAAGCTTGCAGGCGTGCCGGCTTCCAGCGTGTTCTCGCCTTTCACCATCGATTCGTAAATCTTGGTGCGGCCTTCCACGTCGTCCGACTTCACGGTCAGCAGTTCCTGCAGGATGTACGCAGCACCGTATGCTTCCAGTGCCCACACTTCCATTTCACCGAAGCGCTGGCCGCCGAACCGAGCCTTGCCACCGAGAGGCTGCTGCGTGATGAGCGAGTACGGTCCAGTCGCTCGGGCATGCACCTTGTCGTCGACCAAGTGATGCAGCTTGAGCATGTAGATGTAGCCCACGGTGACTTCCTGATCGAAGCGTTCGCCCGTGCGGCCGTCGAACAAAACGCTCTTGCCGGACTCGTTGTAACCTGCCTCCTTGAGAGCCTCCCGAATTTCCTCTTCCGTCGCTCCGTCGAACACGGGCGTGATGGCCTTGAAACCGAGCTTGGCGGCCGCGTAGCCCAGGTGGGTTTCCAGAATTTGACCGACGTTCATACGGCTCGGCACGCCCAGCGGATTGAGAAGGATGTCGACCGGGGTTCCGTCCGCGAGATGCGGCATGTCCTCCTCAGGAAGAACTTTCGAGATAACACCTTTGTTGCCGTGACGACCAGCCATCTTGTCGCCGACGGAAATGACGCGTTTGGTGGCAACGTAAACCTTGACCATCTGCTGCACGCCGCTGGGCAATTCATCGCCCCGGTTCAGCGAATTCATGCGGCGTTCGCGTTCTTCGACAAAAATCTGGATGCGATCGCCGTACTTCTTCCACAGTTCGCGGGCCTTTTTCTCTTTTTCCGGCGAGCGAATATCGATGTTCTCCACCTTGAACGCGGCCGCCTGCGTTGCCACCGCGATGTCTTTATCGTCGCCCAGTTGCTTGCCGGTGGACGGATCCTTCAGCTCTTTTTCCTTGCGATCGAGCGCGTGAGCCAACTCCGCGACGAATGCCTTGAACTGGTCGGCAATCAGCTTGCCGTACTTCGCCTCGATCTGATCCCGTTGCTTGTCGAGATTTTTTCGTTCCTCTTCGGTCATGGAGGTCTTGCGGCTGAACCGTTGCGTGTCGATGACGATACCTTCGACGCCCGATGGGACTTCAAGAGAATCGTTCTTCACGTCTTCGCCCGATCGGCCGAAGATTGCGTGTAGCAGCTTTTCTTCCGGAGTCAGTTCGCTGCGGCTCTTGGGCGAAACCTTGCCGACCAGAGTATCCCCTGGCTTGACGAATGTACCAATCTGGACCACGCCGTGTTCGTCCAGGTTCCCAAGGGCCTTGGGGGAAACGTTCGGAATATCGCGGGTGAACTCTTCTTTGCCCAGCTTGGTCTCGCGGATTTCGATGTCGAACTCCTCGATGTGAATCGAGGTGTAGGTGTCGTTCTTCACCAGCCGTTCGCTGATGATGATGGCGTCCTCGAAGTTGTAACCCTCCCAGGACATGAACGCGACCAGAACATTGCGGCCTAGAGCCATCTCGCCCTTATGCGTGGCGGCACCGTCGGCCATGATCTGGTTGATCTTGACCTTCTCGCCGACACGAACGATCGGCTTGTGGTTCTGGCAGGTTCGCTCGTTCAATCCCACGAATTTCCGCAGCACGTATTCGTCCTCGTCCACCTTGATTCGCGTGGCGTCAACGTAAGTGACCGTGCCGGCCTTCTTGGCGCGGACCACCATGCCGGAGTGCTTGGCGACTTCCACTTCGATGCCCGTGGCCACCAACGCGGGCTCCGTCACCAGCAACGGCACCGCTTGCCGTTGCATGTTCGAACCCATGAGTGCCCGGTTCGCGTCGTCGTGTTCCAGGAACGGAATGAGTCCCGCGGATACGCCGACCATCTGCTTTGGGGAAACGTCCACGTACTCGACCTTGGCCGAGTCGAGTTGCTTCAGGTCGCCGCCGTAACGGCCGTTGACTCGTTCCTCAGATATCTTCTGCCCCTCAGTGGGCGTGTCTGCCGGGACAATGTTCAACTGGGCTTCTTCGTCGGCCCGGAGCCAAACGACCTCGTCGGTGATCTTCTTGTTCTTCACCTTGCGGTACGGTGTGATCAAAAAGCCATACTCATCGATCTGGCTATAGATCGACAGGCTCGAAATCAGGCCGATGTTCGTACCTTCGGGCGTCTCGATCGGGCAGATGCGCCCGTAGTGCGAGATATGCACGTCGCGCACTTCGAAGCCGGCACGCTTGCGATTCAAGCCGCCTGGCCCGAGGGCCGACAGTCGGCGCTCGTGTGTGAGTTGCGACAGCGGATTGGTCTGATCGACGACCTGCGACAACTCGCTACGGCCGAAGAAGTATTCGATCGCGGCGGAAACGCTCTTCGGATTGATGAGCGAGCGAGGCGACATTTCTTCTTCAGCGCGGGATGCCATGCGCTCTTGCACGGTTCGCCGAAGCTTGAGGAAGCCCTTGCGCATTTCGTCGGCGGCCAGTTCATCGATGGTTCGAAGCCGGCGATTACCGAGATGGTCGATGTCGTCGATGGCGTAACGAGCTTCGTCTTCTTTCGACTTGTTCGGCTCGCGCAGCTTGAGCAGATACTTGATTGCGTTGACGAAATCCACGGCCCGGAGCGTCATTTCCGTTTCCGGAACGTTCTGATCGAATTTCCGGTTCACGCGGAAACGGCCAACGCGGCCCAGCCGGTAACGGTTCGGATCGAGGAATTTTTCCTTGAACAATTCCCTCGCCTTCTCAAGTTGCGGCGGGTTGCCCGGCCGCAGCTTCTGGTAAATCTTCAACAACGCGGCCTCGTGGGACTCCGTGCCGTCGTCCTTGATCGACTCGAGGATGATCGAATCGCGCTGCGGGGCGAGAGCCGAGACTTCCTTCAGATTCGACGTGACGATTCGATCCATTGCCTCCTTCGTGAAGGGTTCGCCGGCGTTTAGGTAGACTTCGCCGGTATCGGGATCAATCACGTCGTCGTCGGCGTACATGGGCGGGATCTCTTTCTCAAGATCCCCAACCATGCGTGCCCGGGCTTCCGGATTCTTCAGCTTGACGATTTCAGGCTGGTGAAACTGGCCAATGATCGAAGCGCTCGAAGAATAAGCCGGGTCCATCGCACGCAGGAGCGTCATGGAAGAGAACTTGCCCGACTGATCGATGCGGACCGCGAAGTTACCCTTCTTGGTGACGTTAATCTCGATCCAGCTCCCGCGTTCCGGGATAATGCGGCAAGAATGCAGCTTTAAGTCGCCATCGATCTCCTGCACGAAGTCCACGCCAGGCGAACGATGCAGCTGCGAAACGACAACACGCTCCGCACCGTTGATGATAAATTCGCCGCCGCCGATCATGATCGGCATGTCGCCCAGATAGACTTCTTCCTCGACGGCGCTACCGTCAGCCTTGCGGAGTCGCAGCCAAACTTTGAACGGTCGGCCATAAGTCAGGCGCAGCTGGCGGCACTCATCTGGCTCGTATCGGGGCTTGCCGAGTTCGTATTTGACGTACTCGACGGAGATTTTCTTATCGTAACTCTCGATCGGAAAAATTTCCTGGAGAACCCCCTCCAGGCCCGTGGGCGTCCGTTTGTTTGCGGGAACGTCGAGTTGCAAGAATCGATCGTACGATTTCGTTTGCACCTCCGTGAGCGGAGGAACCTCGACGGCATCAAGGTCACGTCCGAAGTTTCGGACATTGGTCGGTAGAATGGTGCGTTGGGCCGGGATGGCCATGGACTGATACTCCCCGAGGGGTAACAACGCCACGAACAAACCCACCTGCGATGGTAGGCCTTGCGTTGGCGTTGCGAATCGATTATGAAAGCAGGTAGATACGCGTGACCGTTGGCAATTCGAATAGAGCCGCACGGCGGGCAATGGGTTCATCCCATGGCCTTGGCGCGTTACAAATTCTTGGCGAGAGAATCGAACGAAGGGGCTGCGATCGGTTCATACGCATTGTCACCACAGCGGCAATGGTTGCAATCGCCCCTCGATTCCAAAATCGAGGGAACCTCAGCCAATCGCCCACAACGACCCCGACAAGTCACGGTCGTTGCTGAAAACTGCGATTGTGAGGGTTGCGTAAAAGTTATCGTACCCGGGCCTACCGACGAAGTCGATACCCCGGGTCAATTTTTTTGAATTTGGCATCCGATTCGCCGGATGCGCCCCCAAATGCCCCGCTCGGCTCGCGGGACCTACTTGATGGTTGCCTTGGCACCAGCATCTTCCAAGGACTTCTTGATCTTCTCGGCGGCCGGCTTTTCGATTCCTTCTTTGACAGCCTTGGGTGCCCCTTCCACGAACGCCTTGGCTTCGGCAAGGCCGAGGCCAGCGATTTCGCGGACGACCTTGATGATGCCAATCTTCTTGGCGGCCTCGAAGCCGGCCTCAAGAATAACGGAGAATTCCGTCTGAGCGGCAACCGGTTCGGCTGCTGCCACAGGAGCAGCGGCACCACCACCTCCGCCACCACCGGCGGCTGGCTCAATCTTGTACTCTTCCTTGAGATAGTCCTTGAGCGCGACGGCCTGGATGATGGTCAGTTTCGCGATTTTGTCGCCGAGATCTTTGATCTCTGGTGCAACAGCAGTGTCAGCCATGGTAAAACCCTCGATCCTCTTATAGAGACATGCCGCTGAAGCGTGCGGCAAAGCGTAATAGCTTCGGTTGTGGGACAGGCCTCCCGGCCTGTCCTACTTTCAAATCATGCGGCCGGAGAGGCGACCGGCTCTTCTTTTGTCTCGGAGGCCGTAGCAATCGCCGGCTCTTCTTTTCTCGCGGCGATCGTTGCAATCTGGCTGGCCAATTCGGAAGACGGACCCGTCAATGCTCCCGCGATACTCGACGCTGGGCCCAGGATCATGGCAACGATGTCACCAATTGCCTCAAGCCGCGTCGGCATCGTCAGCGCGGCCGCCATGGTCACGGTCTGACCATCCGCAACCGCCAGCTTGACCTTCAGCTTGTCCTTGGTCTTCGGATCCTTTTTCTCGATCTCCTTGATCAGGCCATCCACTGCTTTGGACAGATCCTTGATCGAGTCGGCACCCCAGGCGATCAACGTCGTGCCAGCCCACATCTTGTCTGCGACCTGAACTCCCTGGGCGGCGAATACTCGCTTCACCAGAGAATTCTTGACCATTTGGACCCTGACCTTCTTATCGCGCAGTTTCTTGCGAAAATTGAAGTCGAGGGTCGAGTCCACCTTGTCCGGCGTGATCAACAGCATGTCGCGCACCCCGGAGAACGACTTCTCCAAAGCGGCGAGTTCCATGTTCTTGACGAGCTTGCTCATGGCAGTAGTCAGTGGTCAGTGGTCAGTGGTCGGAACAAAATCACCCGCTCAAACGGTCACCCGAATTCCCGGCGACATTGTGGCCGAGACAAAAATCGAATCGATGTAATTGCCGCGAACGCCAACCGGCTTGGAAGCTCGCACCTGCTCGACAAAGGCCCCGATGTTCTCGACCAGCTTGTCTTCATCGAAGCTGAGCTTACCAACACCGGCGTGAACGCAGCCGCCAGCGTCCGCACGATACTCGACTTTACCTGCTTTGAATTCCTTGATGACGGCGGCGATATCGCCGTTGGCGGCAATGACTGTGCCAGCCTTCGGTGTGGGCATCAGTCCGCGAGGGCCGAGGACTTTACCGAGACGCGAGACTTGGCCCATCATGCCTTGAGCTGCGAGAGCGACATCGAAGTCCAACCAATTCTCGCCCTGGATTTTTTGGATGAGATCGGTTCCACCGGCGAAATCCGCCCCGGCCGCCTTGGCCTTGGCCACGTCGTCACCCTGGCAGAACACAACGATGCGAACCGCTTTACCAATTCCATGCGGAAGTGGAACAGAGCCACGCACCGCCTGGTCGGCCTGCTTGGTGTCCACGCCCAGCTTCATGTGGATTTCGACCGTCTCGTCGAACTTGGCTCGCTTCATCGACTTCAAGGTCGAGAGAGCCTTTTTGAGAGGAACCGTGCCCTCTTTGATGAGACGCTGCTTCTGATTCTTTAGTTGGTTACGAAGCTTCTTGCCGCGACGCGGAGGTACCCCAGCCCGCTTTTTTTTACGTGGACCCGACTCAATAGGTGAGCTACTGGCAGTGGGGGCTGCAGTTTCTGCTGCTGGAGCAGTAGCAGAAGCAGTAGCTTCTGGGAGGGGAGCCGATACAGGTTCTTCGACCGCTGGCGCGGCTGGTTCAGTCGCCATTTGCTTCCTTTCGGCCGGGGTCTGCGGGCTGACTTGTAGTCAACCCTCCCCCGTGGCCAGTTGTTCTTAGCCTTCGACCGTTAGCCCCATGCTACGGGCGGTGCCTTCGATGATTCGAGCGGCATGATCCGCATCGCGTGCACCGAGGTCGTTCTTCTTTTTCTCGGCGATTTCGCTCACTTGCTTCTTCGTGACCTTGAAGCCCTTATACTTGCCGGATTTCTTGGCCAGTTCCTCGGCAGGAATCTGCTTGCCGCCCTGCTTCTTCTCAATCGGGATGCCGGCAGCTTGCTTCAGCAGCACGGCCGCAGGCGGGGACTTGATGATGAATTCGAACGAGCGGTCCGAATACACCGTGATGACCACCGGGGTCATCATTCCCTTCAGCTGCGCCGTCTTGTCGTTGAATTGCTTCACGAACATGCCAATGTTCACGCCGTGGGCACCTAATGCGGGCCCAACTGGAGGCGCGGGGGTGGCTTGTCCGCCGGGACATTGAAGCTTTACGAAGGCAGTAACTTGCTTGGCCATAGACGAAATAACCTACTAAGAGCGGACACTAGCGGCTAGCCAGTAGTCCACATTTTGTTAGCTTTTGCGAAATAGTGAGGAGTGAACAGTGAGGAGTGAAGAGTAAGGAGTGAGGAGTAACAACAGAACTCCTCACTCCTTACTCTTCACTCCTCACTGTTCACACCCGATCTACCTGCCAGTAATCCAAATCCACTTCCACGGGCCGGCCCCAAATCGTGAGGACGACTTTCACCTTCGGCGACTGGCTGTCGCGGTCGGCGATTTCTTTGACCGGGCCTTCCATGTTCGCAAACATGCCTTCGCGGACTTTGACCGTGTCGGTCACGTCGTAATCGAGTTTGATTCGGCCCTTGCCGACGATTTCTTCCGTTTCCTTCTTGACGCTCTTGCCGTCCTCGGCGAGTTCTTCCTGATCCGACAACATGCGTTGGACTTCGCGGTCGCTCATCGGCTGAGGCAGCTTGGTCAGACTGCCACCAACGAAATCGCCAACACCTGAAGTTTCTCGGAACAGATAGAGTACGTGTTCGTTGAACTCTACCTCACAGAACAAATAACCGGGGAATTTCTTGACCTTCTTGATCCGCCGCTTACCATCGCGAACCTCAGTGACCTTTTCGACGGGCACGACAATTCGGCCGACAAACGGTTCCAGATTCTCAAGTTTCACCCGGCGTTCGAGGGCTCCGCGAATCGAGTCCTCCCGGCCGCTCTGCACCTTAACCACGAACCATTTTTTCTGGTTGAGAGGCTCGGCAGGCGTCGGTGCAGGGGTCTCCGAGGGAGTCTCGTTGGACTCAGTCGGCTCGCTGGGTTCCGCAGGGGCGGAGCCTAGCTCGACCGGTGGCGATTCCGGTTCGTCGGGTGCGATCGGCTCTTCGGTCACTTCTTCGTTCATTTCAACTGCTGCCATTGGGCTTGGGGGTTTACCACTCGGTGACAGGCTTGGAATCTTCCTTCGGAGGAAGTTGGCTTTCGGTAGGCAGAATGTTGACCCATTCCTGGCTCAGGAACCAACTCCAAAACAGATCGACCACGAATAAGAACAGTGTCAGCAGCACCAGGGAGACGAGCACCACAATCGTGTCCCGGTACAGTGCCCGGCGAGACGACCAGGATACCTTGTTGATCTCGGCTTCCGTGGCAATGAGAAAGTCTGCAAACGTCGGGTAATTCACAATTCGCCAAGCAAGCCAGAGCGTCAGGCAGAGCAGCAACAGCGGGATGGTGAATTTTAAATCCGGCAGGAGGGTGAATCCACCTTCGACTCGGGGACGCCCGCGGTTTTCAACTTGAATTCGCTCTTTGTCCGCAGCTGAAACGTCTTTATCTTTATCTCTGGTCGGGATCGAAAGCGGCTCCAACGTCTTACCGAAGATCACCCAGTCCCCGCGGCGATCCGATTGTTCCGTAGTTGAACCAAAGTCACGGCCATCGGGAACGCGAACCGTCGAATTCTGGGGCAAATAATTATGTTCCGAAAGGGTCCAGATGCCTGTAATCGAAATTAGGATGAGGCCCAGGATCGTTAGCCGGCGGACCCGCAGGCCCTGGGTTCGCTTGTGGGTGTGGGTGTCGAACCATCCAGCCTGATCCAGTGCGAGCGACCATTTTGTAAACCGCCCACTTCGAAACATCTGAACGATCAAGAACAAGATGACCACGTGGAAGAGCATGGCAACGACGCCGCCGAAGTTAAAGCCTTCTCGACCGACGCGATCCTGTATGCGATACAGGGCGTCCGCAGAAAAAACGCCAAGGAATACAACGCACATCATCAGGAAGATGCCGCCCCGGATTCCCGTCGCTTGCCGACCGGTTCCCAACCTCGAACTGGCCCAAACTAACCCAACGGCTGCGGCGAGCTGCAATCCCACCTGCACGCCGAGCAGAACGATTTGATCCTTGATGCCCATCGAACTGGCGGCGCTTTGCCAAAGCAAAGGCACACCTCGGAGTACGAAGGAGACAAAGAGAATCACCAATAATGCCCCGATCAGGCTCATGCCGAGCAGGCCCATGCCTTCGACGGCCTGTGGGGATCGGGATTTCGAATGCTCAGCAGCAACGGCCATGAGGCTTTCCTGTTCACCCGGTAAAGCCCGGGCATCTTGCCGGGCCATTATCAAAACGACCGCCCGCCTCGATCAGCGAGGCGGGCGCTAACGATCCGATCCACGAATTCTTCACAACTAATGTAGCAGGGGCGGAGTGAATCGAACACTCAACCGCTCGTTTTGGAGACGAGTGCTCTGCCAATTGAGCTACGCCCCTATGGGTCAGAAGACAGAGGCCAGAAGACAGAGGACAGAAAAGAAGCGGATTCTCGTCTGTTTTCTGTCTTCTGTTTTCCGTTCTGCTAAGTGACAATCTTCGTGACCACTCCCGAGCCGACGGTTCGGCCACCTTCGCGGATGGCGAAGCGAAGGCCTTCGTCCATGGCGACAGGCATTTCCGGAAGCAACTCGACCGTCACATCCAGGTTATCGCCCGGCATGGCCATTTCCGCGGCATTTCCATCCGAAGAACGAAGTTCCACGATGCCGCCCGTTACGTCTGTCGTGCGGAAGTAGAACTGCGGTTTGTACTTGGCGAAGAACGGGGTCTTGCGGCCGCCTTCCTCGCCCGTCAGCACGTAAATGTTCGCCTTGAACTTCGTGTGAGGCGTGATGCTGCCCGGCTTGGCCAGAACCTGTCCCCGCTCAATGCCTTCACGTTCGATACCTCGAAGCAGACAGCCGACATTGTCACCTGCCTCGGCGGTTTCACAGGTCTTTTGGAACTGCTCGATACCGGTGATCACGGTCTTGGTGTTGTCCTTCTTCAGGCCGATAATCTCGACATCGTCGCCAACTTTGGCTCGGCCTCGCTCGACGCGACCCGTGGCCACGGTGCCACGACCCTTGATCGAGAACACGTCCTCGATGCTCATGAGGAACGGTTTGTCGGCTTCCCGCGGCGGAACCGGAATGTACGAATCCAATGCGACCATCAACTCGTCAATCGACTTGCAACCGGGATTGTTGTCGTCGGTGCCGTTACAGTCGAGAGCCGCCTTCGCTTGGCCGCGAATAATGGGAATCTCATCGCCTGGGTAGTCGTACTTCTTGAGAAGATCGCGAAGTTCGTACTCGACCAGATCGAGCAATTCCGGGTCGTCAACGGTATCGACCTTGTTCATGAACACCACAATTCTCGGCACGCCGACCTGGCGAGCGAGGAGCAAGTGCTCCTTGGTTTGCGGCATGGGACCGTCGTTGGCGGCAACGGTCAGAATCGCGCCGTCCATCTGGGCGGCACCGGTGATCATGTTCTTGATATAATCCGCGTGGCCCGGACAATCGATGTGGGCGTAGTGCCGGTTCGGCGTCTCGTATTCCACGTGAGAAACGGCGATGGTCACGGTCTTGTTGGCATCGCGGACGATACCGCCCTTGGCGATTTCGGAGTAAGACTTCACCTTTTCGCCGGTCTTGTTTTTGTAAGCCTGTCGCATCAAAATCGCTGCCGTGAGGCTCGTTTTGCCGTGATCGATATGGCCGATGGTGCCGACGTTCACGTGCGGTTTCTTACGCTCGAATACTGCCTTTGCCATTGTGCTCCCCTGTAAGTCGGATGGTGAGATAAATCGGTATGAGCGCCGGCCTTCCCGGGCTCCGACCGTAGCGGGAACATGTTAGTCCTATCGATCCCGAAAGCTGCTGATGGGGGTTGAACCCATGACCTCTTCATTACCAATGAAGTGCTCTACCACTGAGCTACAGCAGCAAATGGGAAGGATCAAGGATGAAGGATGAAGGATGAACCAAAACTGTTATGGTCTTGATTCATCCTTCATCATTCATCCTTCATCCTTCCCGCAAAAGCGGGCGATGGGATTCGAACCCACGACATCCTGCTTGGAAGGCAGGAACTCTACCGCTGAGTTACACCCGCGTCATAAGGATGAAGGCGGAAGGATGAAGGATGAACTTCCGTCATCTATTCATCCTTCATCCTTCCGCCTTCATCCTTTTATAAGAGTGGGCGGAGAGGGATTTGAACCCCCGAACTCACGAGGAGGCCAGATTTACAGTCTGGTGCAATAGACCACTCTGCCATCCGCCCAATCGATTTGCGGCCGATCCGCAACCCCGAAGCCACCGGTGGGATTTGAACCCACGACCTACGGTTTACAAAACCGTTGCACTACCCCTGTGCTACAGTGGCGAACCTCCGGGAACACATAACCATAGCTAGTCTCGCAATTGCCGACAAGACAGGCACGTGCTCACTCGAAGATTTTACACGGATGTACCTGCCAGGTGAAGAGAGGGGGACACTTGATTTAGGTTCGGTTCGCCTACCGTCTGGGCACAAGGGCTTCAAACTGTTGTTGAACTCCAGGGGCACTCCAAACATACGCCCACGGTTGCAATCGGGCGGGTCCGTCGTGGCCAGGCGAGCGTGGCGGCAGAGTCAGTTCGTACCCAATCAGCGTCTTCGTCAACATCAGGAGATACGTCCCAGGCTCCGAGAAGGCCGTGGTCGTACCCGCAACTCGCGCTTCCGGAAGGTTCGAAATGCGAAGAGTACCTGCCACGGGCTCGCCGTTCGGTCGAAGATCTTCGACAATCTCTACCTCGCGGACGGGTAGTCCCGTCGACGCATCCAGCGAGACTTTCGCGAGCACAAAGTGCGACGAGGCCATGACTTGCGAGCGGGAAAGAATTACCGGATTCGTCTTGGTCGCGGCCAGATATCCGAGCCAACCCAGCCAGCCGAACAACAAGACGGCGGCCACGATCAGCCGAAGTCGCGGTCCTTTCATCGTCCACCTCGACGTGTTCGAAGTGCCTCGCCATCTAGCGCGATGGAGAAGCTATCCACCAGCGCGCGGTCCAGATCGAATAGGTCTTGAAAATCCGCTCGTCGATCCGATTCCGTCTTGCTCAAGAGATCAGCCTCGATCAGGTTAAATACCACTTCGCCGACGTCGTCCGTTTTTCGCAGGCCCCATTGCTGGAACACCGTGCGTGCGAGGAAACCGAACTCTTCGCGAGCCAAACTGACCACACCCTTCAGAATCTCAGGGCCTGATACGTGATGATCCTGACCCGGGTTCTCTCCCTCGACGGGTGCTCGGCCGAAGAGACGCTGAGTATGGCTGAGTGCCTCGAACATGAATTCGTAGGACTCGTAGGCATACCGCCCATCTTGGCGAACGATCTCGGCGATGTCGGGATGTCTCATAGAGCAGTCCGAAGTTCTCAGTTCCAGGTCCGCAGTCAAAACATTCGACTGAGGACAATGGACTGGGGACATCAAAGTTTGGTCAGAATCTCCGCCACGGCAACCGGCAACCTTCTCCCATCTTCAAATTCTACCAGCACACGTCTCGCAAGGATTTCCTGGGCCAGCACGCGGCCTTGGCCCTTAGCTGTCAGAACGCGGGTGCCAACTGTCGGCAACTCTTTTTGAAACTCATCGTAGACATCCTGCTCGAAGCGCAGGCAACACTTCAAGCGGCCACATCGGCCGGAAATTTTCGTAGGGTCGAGCGTCGATTTCTGAATCTTCGCCATCCGCATCGAAACGGGCGGCATTACGGTCATGTGCGTGTTGCAGCAGACGGGCTTGCCGCAATCGCCATAATCCGCGAGTAATTTCGCCTCGTCGCGAACGCCGATTTGTCGCAACTCAATGCGAGCCTGAAATTCGCGAGCCATTGCTCGGACCAGTTCCCGGAAGTCCACGCGTTTGTCGGAAAGAAAATAAAAGACGATTCGCTCGCCGCCAAAGATCGGTTCCACATCCACCAGTTGCATGGCCAGGTGATGCTCGGCCACCAGCCGTCCCGCCGTTTCGAACTGCTGCTTGGACTCGATCCGGATCTTGCCTTCGCGCTGATAATCCTCGGCCGACATGGACCGCACGATCTCGCCGTTGGTAGGCTCTGGCAAAAATGCGACGGCTTGAGGAGTCGCGGGACACAGGACGTCGCCGAGTTCCAGCCCACGCTCGGTCTTGACCACGACGCGTGTACCACGAGCATAAGCCGCTGCATTCTCGGCGACAAATTCACCGAGCATTCGCATCGTCCCATGGCGAATGATGTACTTGTTCGCAGGCTGATCGACGGCAACCGTCATACCACTCCAAGTGAAGGAACTCTTCAAGATTGTAAGGCTTTGCGGGGAACACGCAAGCAGATCATGGGCAGCAAAGGCATTTTCATCGGGATGCAGTGCTGGACCGAATCGGCCGAGGCGGTTATCATCACCCTGAATTGTTCACCTCATTCTTGGAGGACTCATGCGCGTCCGCTACCTTCCGCTCCTCGCCGTTTTCGCACTGACCGGCTGCTCGAAGATTCATCAACAGTTCTCGTTCACGGTCGAGCCAGGCAACTTTCACACCTTGAAAGTCTCGGCTCCACTCAGCGAGCAAAAGCTGAAGGTGAATATGACCTCCGATCAGCCAGTGAATATCTACGTCATTTTGGACAAGAACCTTCCTCCGGAGATAAAGGACGACTTCGATCCCGAAACGGTGAAGGAGGGCGTCCTGGTGAAGGAGAAAGGCAAGAAAGATGCCGACCTGAGCGTGACCGTACCCGCCAAGGAGAAATTCAGCGTAATCGTAAATGGTGCCGGGAAGAAAGCCTCCATCACTGTGAAGATCGATAGCCAGTGACAGGGTATCCGGAGAGTCGAAGCTCTAAGCGAATGGCCATGAACAGCCAGCCACGGAAGGCTTACACAACAGATCTGACCGCTGACAAGCGGGCGAACCATGACTCGCCCGACATAAGTCCAAGAATCGATACAGAGCCACGCACGTAGCGCAGCGGAGTAAGTGGTTTAACGTCTCGCGGGTTGATCCGCTTACTCCGCTGCGCTACGTGCGCGGCTCTGACGAAATTTTGTCGGGCGCGTCAACCTTGACCCGTTGGTTGCGCCCATCCAGCAGGGCAGCCCATTCGAAGTCAAGATGCGTGAATCGGGCGTGAAAAGGTTCGTCGTGCTGCCGAAGTGATGGGTCAACCAATCGCTGGATTGAGTCCATGCCAGTTTCCTGAAGAAAGTACGATTACTCTTCAAGAAACGGCATGTCCCCCAAGATGCATAACTCTGAAATCAGTTTTCTCTCTATGAACCTATTTCTTCTTCGGCTCCGGCACGATCCACAGGTGCAGCGTGTATTCTTCGCCTTCACTTGTAACCGTCGTCGTCTTGTCTGGCTTCCAGTCGCCGAGCGTGAAGCGGTGAGAAACAACCCTCGCCCCAGGCTTTAGGGCCTTTTGTAGAACCGGGCCCAGCTTTGCCCCCAAGACTTCGCCGATGTACAGCAACACGACGGTAGCCTCGCCGCAATCCTTCTCGGTCATCTTTAGTATGTCCCCTTGAACGACCGTGACCTTGTCTTCGAGCTTGGCTTCCTTGATCTTCTTCTGAGCCTTGGCCACCATCTCGGGGTCGATATCGTTGCCAAAACCCTTCTTTGCGTTGAATTTCTGGATGGGTCGAATCAGCATGACCGCGTCGCCACAGCCGTAATCGTGAACAACATCGTCCTTGGTCATTTTGGCCAATTCGCACATCTTGTCCACGATCTCGTCCGGGGTGGGCACCCAGCGAACCTCAACGCGGTCGGGGGTTTTCTTGTCTTCGGTTCGAATATCAACACTGATCGTTTCACCCGCCTTGAACGTGACTTCACGCGTGCGGAAAATCTTCGTGTAGTTATTCGGAATGATGAGCGATTCGATTTTGTAAGCGTAGACTTTGCCCGGCTCCAGGTCCGGTGTGGTGAAAACGCGGATGTTGTCCTTCATCCCGTCTGGCTCTTCTTGCTTCTTGCCTTCGATGGTGATTTCGGTCTTGGTCGGCTTGTCGGGAACGACGAGCTTAATGGTGGCCGGTGCCTTCTTATCCTGAGCCATTGATGGCCAAACCACGGCTGCGGCAAGGACCGTGGCGATCAGCAGTCTAGTCATGATGAAACCTCGGATTGTGAACAATGCGCGTGACAAGTCCTCATGCGGAGAGCTTGTGAATAAATGTCCCGTAGGGTGGGTGTAGGCTTTGCGAAACCCACCAGTCCCCGCCGAGTTTGGTGGGTTCCGCAAAGCCTACACCCACCCTACACCTCACTTCTTTTTCTTGTAGTCACCGGTCTTTTCCTTGCCCGTGATCGTCCACACGTGCAACTCGAAATCTTCGACGCCGTATTCCCCTTCGCGCGTGACCGTCACGCTCTTGTCTGATGCCCAATCCCCCATGATGAATCGGTGCGACACAACGCGAGATCCGGCCGGCATGTGTTCCCAAAGCGATGGCCGCAGTCGAATGTTCAACTCGTCGCCCATGTACAGCATCATGACGGTCACGTCCTTGAGATCGTCTGCCGTGAGCTTGAGAGCGTTTCCTTCCTTGATGGTAATCCTGTCGGCCAGGCCCGCCTTCTTGACGTTGTCCTGGGACTCGGCAACCTTCTTGGCATCGAGGTCGGTCCCTTTCCCCTTCTTCGCGTTGAAGTCCTGGACGGCCGCAATGACCATGATGGCGTCGCCGCAACCCGGATCCATGACGACATCGTTTTTCGTGACCTTGGCGAGTTCGCACATGTCCTTCACGACAATCCGGGGCGTGGGCACCCAACGAATCACGACGTTGTCCGCAATCTTGTCGTCTTTCTTCCGAAGATCGAGTGTGACTTCTTCCCCAGCCTTGAAGGTCACTTCGCGCGTGCGAACGATCTTCGTGTAGTTGTTCGGTTCGAGGGTGGCTTCGACCTTGTAGGCGTAGGTCTTGCCGGGTTCGAGGTCGGGCGTCACCAAAACCCGAACGCCATCCTTGGTGGCCTTCTCGTTAGCTTCGAGTTCCTTGCCCTCAACCTTGAGTGCAACCTTGGTGGAGGCTTCGGGTAAGAGCAATTTGATGGTGGCAGGTGCCTTCTTTTCCTGGGCGACCGCGACCAGACTAAACGTCAGAGCAATCGCAGCCGCGAACAATCGCGGTCGGGCCATCAACATGGTGAATCTCCAATAGGTGCAAGGAAGGGTGAAGATTGTGTTACAGGCGGGCGATCAGGATGGCTACGAAAATGGCCGGGAAGATACAGCCGGCCGCAAACCACGGAGCCGCGCTCGTTAGGAAGCGAGGTGCAGCTAGGTGAAGAAAAGGACCGTGCCAATTAGAAATCGCAGCGAAATAACTTCCCGAATTCACCGACTTGACGTCGGCAGTTGGAGCCGGCTTGGGTCCAAGTGC
>Ga0105046_10005122_pt1 | contig 20778 bp, 16 predicted proteins | sample MAT03_FD_78385 | JGI IMG/M metagenome (GOLD analysis project Ga0105046, IMG submission 78385) | Freshwater microbial communities from Lake Fryxell liftoff mats and glacier meltwater in Antarctica - MAT-03 (megahit assembly) | ecosystem: Environmental > Aquatic > Freshwater > Ice > Liftoff...
CAACTCGGTCCGGTGGACGAATTCGCCGCCGTCGTTGAGCAGCCCGGCGACATACGCAATGGTAGTGGGCTGCGCCAGCGTCCGCTTGATCTGGTTCTGTGTGACCATGCGGCCAGTATGCGCAAAACCAGAAACTTTGTTCAGCACTATTTACGGGTCAATGGTAGCGCTAGCGGAGCGGAGAGCAGACACTTCGCTCGAAATAAAAGAGCTCTGGAAGTAGGGCAGGCCGCCGCATGCCCGTTTTGGGCAAAAAAGACGACACTTATGTTTTGGACTGCCGAAAAGAAGGCCCCACACCTCGAATTCCAACTGTCAAGCCATTTTTGACCCAGTTCTGCAAGTCGTTCACTGTCGCACCCATAACTCTATTCTCTTTTTAATCAGATACTTGCAAACCCGGCAAGCGTCATTACTATTGCGCCGCCCGTCATCCTGCGGGCATGAGAACAGTTTTGTTCGTACTCATCGTCCTTCCGTTGTCAGCCGGGCAGGACCCCAACTCGGCCCGAACCGCCGCCGCCGCCTCTGCCCGTCGTGGCGATTGGCGCGCCGCTGAGTCCCATCAGCGCCAAGCCCTCGATTCTTGTAGCCCCTGCTCGCTCGAAGACCGCGCCATACTTCGCGCTGAACTCGCCGGCTATTTTACGCTCGGCGGATTTCCAGAAGCCGCGATACCGCTCTGGCGCCGCTCCATCGAAGAATTGCCCGCATCCAGTCGCCTCCGCGGCACAAGTTTCCTTGGCCTCGGAGTCGCACTGCATGCCGCCGGGCGCGACCGCGAGGCAAATCGCGCCTGGACCACGGCATGTGAGGCGCCGACGAACGGAAGGCTGGAAAACGCCGCGTGCCGCTTCAACGTCGCCGTCGCCCGTATGAGCATCGCTCCTGTTTGGAGCGACATGGAGGAACTATTACCCATTCTGCTCACCATGGAGGGAGCCCTCGGTCGAGCCACGGTACTCCTTCAAACTGCGCGTGCGGCCCGGCTCGCCAATCAAATTACGCGCGCAGGCGCCCTTCTCGATCAAGCCGACGCCATCATCGTCGCCGAACTCGATGAGAAGCACCCCTTCCGCGTCGCCGTCTTCAACAGCCGCGCCGAACTCGCCGCCGCTAACGGCGACTCAAAGCAAGCCGGTGCCTGGCAGAAAAAAGCCCGCAAACTTCCAGAAAAAAAGGGCTGGGAGCGCGGGACAGTCTCGATCGAAGAACTGAAGGGGAAGCCGTAGTGGCTTCCCCGGTTCTAAGGCTTACTGGGCCAGAATGTCGTACGTCGTCGTACCGGCCACGCGAACTTTCTCGTAAACCGCGGTCCATTCCTTGTGAAATGGCGCCGCCGTATACTCTTTCAGCGTTTCCGGGCCGTTCATCAACATACAGACTCCGTGCTGACGCATCAGACGGTTCGCTTTGGTGTCGACATTCTTGTCACCGGCCGCCAGCTTCTTCCTTGCTTCCCCATCGATCGTGAACTGCGCCAATGGCGCCCGCAACTTGCCATGCCAAATCTTCTGGATTCCTCTGAAGTGCGCTGGCCACTTATCGGTCGCGTCCGCAAACGCCTTCCAATCGGCGTCGGTCGCCTCCGGAATTACCGTAAACGCAAAGCAATGCATCATGCCCTTTTCGCCGGCGGTGGCTAGGCCGGATGTCAGCAGAACGATCGCGGCGACAGTCAAAAATGATTTCATGTGGTGAGTGGTCTCCTGATGTAAAATTCTATCAACCCGCACCAGTGCTGCGGGAGGGAATTTCCACCGCGTTCAACTTCGGCAGCCATTTTCCATGCTCCGCCTTCACCCCGGTGAGCTTCGGATCCGCCGCCAGATTCTTCCACTCCATCGGATCCTTCTCCCGGTCATACAACTCCTCGGTTCCATCGCTATAACGGATATAGCGCCACCGTTCACTCCGGACCGCATGGTTCTCCCGCCCGAACGTAGTCACTGCCGGACGGTCCCATTTCGCCTCTGGATTTTTCAATAACGCGCGCAAGCTCACGCCTTCGCATTCCTTTTTCGCCGGCAATCCGCAAAGGTCGGTGATGGTGGGAAACACATCCATCAAGCTCACGGTCCGGTCGCAGCGCCCGCCCGCTACGGACACTCCCGGCGCTTTCATCATCAACACGTTATGCGTTGCCTCTTCCCACAGCGTGAACTTCCGCCAATGCAACTTCTCGCCCAAGTGCCAGCCATGGTCGCTCCACAAAACGACAACCGCATTCTTTGACAGCGGACTTTTTTCGAACGCGTCCAGCAGCCTCCCCAGCTCCGTATCCGTGAATCGGATCGAGGCCAAATAGGCCTGAACTCCCTCTTTCCACTTCCCGTGATCGGTGACGATCTTATGGTCCCCGTTCGATTTCGCCATCCGCTTCCCAATCGTTGGCACGTCGTCCAAGTCGTCGCCATTCACCTTCGGCAGCGTGATCTTGTCCAGCGGATACATATCGAAGTACTTTTTTGGGACGTACCATGGCAGGTGGGGCCGGAACAGCCCCGCCGCCAAAAACAAGGGCTTCGCATGCGGCTTGTTCATCTGCCCTATCGCCCAATCCACCACCTTGTGGTCGCCCATCGCCGCGTCGCCTTCGGCGATCGGCCCCCAGTCGAAATGATTCATGTCCGGCAATCCGCTGGCCGGTCTTTTCGACGGGTGCGGATCCTCCGGCTTCTGCTGCGTTTTTGACGGGAAATACTCCTCCCAGCTTTCCGGATCCGGGTAGGCGTCGTGGTACGTCTTCCCTCCCCCGATCGACTTATAACCATGGTCCTGGAAGTGCTGCGGCAGCGTCCGCGTCTTCGCCAACAAAGGCGCCGTCCGCCACGGCTGGTTGTTCTGGTAAACGCCCGATGTCGATGGCCGGATCCCTGTCATCAATGCCGCCCGCGACGGATTGCACAGCGGCGCGGCGCAATGTGCATTTGTGAACAGCACACTTTCCGTCGCCAGCCGGTCGAAGTTGGGCGTTACCGAATCAGGATTCCCTCCCAAACAGCCAATCCAGTCGTTCAGATCGTCGATACAGATCATCAGGACATTCGGTTTCGCCGAGGGCGTCTGCGCTGTCGTCAACCCGCCGCCGGCAAGTGCCAAAAAAGACCGTCGATCGAATGTAGCCATGGGTTTACCGCCACAGCATATCAAGCCGTAACGGCAGAATGGACGCCAGCGCTTGGAATCACCCATGAAATAGGAAGTTCCGTGCCAGTGGATTGAACTGGATTGGCCATCGTAACGGGCTAAACAGTCGTCAAAATCACCCCGCCACTCTCTCCACCGTCCAATAAATAGCCGTGCACGCAATCAACATCGAAGCGGGTATCACCACCCGGCTTCGCCACCACACGCGCTCCGCGCAGTGCCAGCCCACCAGCAGAAACGCCGCTCCGATAACAGCCAACTGCCCCAATTCCACCCCTACGTTAAAAGTCAACAACGCCGTCACAAACTCCCCCCGCGGCAACCCCAACTCCGTTAACACCCCCGCAAATCCCATCCCGTGCAGCAATCCGAATCCGAACACCAGTCCCACCCGCCAAGGCTTCAATTCCGATAGAAACAGATTCTCAATCGCCACATACGCGATCGACACCGCTATCAACGGCTCCACCACCGCTGCCGGAACCCGCAACAGACCATACATACTCAACCCCAAAGTAATCGAATGCGCCACGGTAAACGCCGTTACCTGAAGCAACACACTCCGCGGTTTGTTACTCAACAAGTAGATCCCCAGCACAAACAAAACGTGGTCCAGCCCGTATGGCATGATATGCGTGAATCCTAGCGTCAGATACTGCCAGGCCACATCCCGCCGCGAAGCCGGCGCCGTCATCGTTACCGCCAGCGGCCCGCTCCGTTGCCCACCCTCTATCCACACCGTCTCGTTCCCAAACTGCAGCGAATAGGTCGTGAAAACCCATCCAAACTGAAGCGCGAATGTCTTCGCCCCGGCCGGCAACGGACCTGTTAAACGCACCATCGCGCCGTTGTCGGCCAATTGACTAAACGACACGTTCGGCCGCGCTTCGGCTCCATCAAACGTCAATCCCACCCGTCCCCGGAACGCCTCCTCGTAGCTCGCCAACTCCCCCGTTCGCCCCGTTCGCGCCGCCAACTTCTCCAACAAAGGCGCCGCGTCTGTCTCAATCTCCAGCACATACGAACCGTCCGCCGGAAACTGCATCTTCGCCCGCGTCGTTCCGATCTCATGAGCCTCCGCCGCCATCGCCGCCACAATCAACAGTCGAAGCAACATCACTTACTCCCTAATCCAAACGTCAATGACGCCCAGTAACTCGCCCAATCCTCGCCCGCCGGCACCATGTGTACCGCCTTCACCAGCCACATCCCGTCCCCGCGCAACGCCAACCGAACCCGCCCGTCCTTATCCGTCCGCGCTGTCACCTTCTCCTCCGGCCGCCCTCGCCGCATCGCCACCACCAGCGCTCCCGCCAGCGGCCGGTTCTCATACGTCAAACGCACCGGCAGCGCCCCGCCGCCCAATAGATGCGGATTCTTCTCCGCCACCAACTCCAATGGAAACCCCAATACCTGATCCCCCGCCCCATCCAACAGCGTTTTCGCGCATCGCGAAAACTGCTCCTTCACTTTCATCCCGCCCTGCTTGCGCCGCTCCCGCTCCGCTAACACCCGCTCCAGTCCCTCTTCCTTCAAATACAAACTGAACTTGTCCCCCTCCAACTCCACTGTGCTCGGCCGGCTCCAATACCCGATTACCGCCGCCTCACCCCGCACATACCCCGCCGGATCGCTCCCCTCCCGTCCAATCACTGTCCGCCGCCCCGCCCCATCCACCACCACAAACTCCCGGATCAACTGAGTACTTCGCGGGATTGGATCGCCCAGCAACTCCTGTCCCACCCGCAGCTTCACGCCCACCGGCTGGCCCGCCGCCGGACGAAAAGTCGTCGGCTCGATCCACATGTCGTGCCCAAACAGCGCCATCGAAAACAATCCAATAAATCGAAGCATTTCAACCCTCTCTCACAAAAAGCGCCCTCTTCCAGCCGAAACCGGAAGAGGGCAACTCCACCAAAACATCCGAGCTACGGATTCGGAATATCGGGAACCGTCGGAATATTCACCCCGCCGTGACCCTGCAACAGGCCCTGATGCGCAAGCGCCAGGAACGGGAAACGATTCAAGTAGTTCTTATCGTTCACTTCCACTCCCTTCGCCAGCCCAGCGGCCGGATCGCCCGCCGCAATCAGGCTGATCAGAACGCTGTTCACATTCGCCTGATTCCGGTTCGGCGCCGTCCCGCCGCCCACCTTACGCCCATTCGGGAAGGCGGAATCCAGCGCGGCGTCAATGGTTAGGACGTCGCCCGTCGACCCGTCTTCAATCGGAATCGGCCGCCCCAGATTGATCGCCTTGATGATGTCCAACCGGGGTCCTTTTAAGGTGTCCACGGTGGCATCCGGTAATCCCAACGCCTTGTAGACTCCCAGAGCATCCAGATCGCGCACCAACACCGGGAACAACACGTCCGCGCCGAAGTTGCTTACATCTTCCATCGGCGTCGAACGCAAATACTTGGTCTGGCGCTGTGCGCCCACAAATCCGGCATTGAACAAGGGCAACCCGTTCCGGCCGACTTGCACCCAGTTCCCCGAGCCCTTCACACCGGTGATGATGTTCGACGAGTCCACCGTCTGTGTCGCCTGGCGGCTGATACTCGTCCAAACTCGCAACAGGCTGTCCGTCGAATTCGACAATCCAACACCGTTGTGCGGAATCCCGCCCGGGAAGATGTCGGCCATCGGAATCTCCAACGCGATCGAGAACAGGTTGAAGCCCGTAAAGACATCCGTTGCCGGTCCGCGACGCGCACCGGAGATTCCACCCAGGTCGGTTCGGACCAGATTCACGAGGTCAAAAACGCCCTTCTCATCCAACTGATAAGGATCGTCAAACTGACCCGCGATTACCCGTCCGCCATTTGACAGCTTATGGATAAAGGTGTCGACGAAGTTCTGGTCATAAAGACCCACTTCCCGGCTCGTCGCATCTCCCGAGTTGTAACCCTTAAAAGCGCCTAGCCCGTAGATCAGCCGATCCGTCTGCGGCCCGTGATTGTTCGGCAGCACCGGCATATCCGTCGCCAGGGCCACGTCGCCGGAACCGTTCTGATTCTCCGATCCCGCCACGCGCCATACCGTCATCGTCTCTTTGCCGCCCGTCAACTGCCACAGCAGCTCATTACCGCCGCCCAGCCCATCCTTCGCGCTCGGCGCCGCTTCCGGCGTCAACGTGTTGGTGAACTCCACCCGGTAGACAATTTTGTCCTTCAGGCTGGTGCCCTTCCCGATATGGAACTCATACCGGTAGCCGTTGCACGCCCGTAGCCCGTGGTTGCCCTGTCCGGGTTCATGCAGCGGGTTGAAATTCATGATCAGGTACAGCTTGTCGTGGGATCCATCGGACACCCACGCGTAGGTATCCGTGTTATCCGCACATGGCTCATTCAGTACCGCGAGCGCTTCCCGATGGCTCGACCCATACGCCGCCGTACCGGCCGTCGCGAGCAATGCCACCGCGAGCATCCCTTTGGATTTCCTTCGTAAATTGGCAATGAAATTCATCTGTCGCATATCTTCCTTTTGCAGCGGCGGGTAACGTCCGCCATGCTCACACGGTTATACGAGGCCGCGCTCCCACCGGATTGAATCCCGCTAATTTATTTCCGTACCCGCAACAATTAAACCTGCGCATAATGCGAATGGCTTCGAGAAACCATGCGCCCACTACTCTGGATCTTCGCCCTTCTCACCGTCCCACTCCCAGCGCAAACCGCGCGCACGTTCGACATCCTCACCTATACCGCTCCCTCCGGTTTCACGGAAGTCAGGAAGCCCGATGGCGGCGGCCGCGTCGAACTCACCAAGGCCAGCCGTACAAACTACTGCATGATCGTCATCTACGCCTCCACCCCCGCCGCAAACTCCCTGGAAGCCGGCTTCGACGCCGAGTGGAAGGCCGTCGTCAACAAAACCATCTCCCCCGTTCCGGCCCCGCGACCGTCGGTTACAACCGTGGGAAGCCTCCGCCTCATCGCCGGCGCTGCGACCTCCACCATCGGCGGTCAACCGGCTTCCGCCATGCTCTTCGTCCTCGATGGCGGCGCCAGCATACTCTCCGTTGTCGTCATCACTCCCACCTTGGACAGCTTCAACGCCTATCGAACGGATGTCGACGCCTTTCTAAGCAGTCTTTCCCTGCGCCCCGCCGCCCCGGCCCCAACTTCCGGCGGCAGGCTCGTCATCCCTCCTCCCACTCGCACAATGACCATCGCCGATCTCGCCGGCGAATGGGGCCACAACGACGGCATCACCACCACCTACGTCGATCGTCACACCGGAGCCTACGCCGGCTACGATTCCCTCCACTTCACCAACAAATGGACCATCACCCGCGAAGGCGGTATCTCCCTCGACTTCTTCGGCATTCGGAACGGTAAAAAACTCACCGAAAAATCCTCCGGCGCCGCCACGCTCTCCGATGGCCTCCTCGTCATCCGCATGACCAACATGCAGCGCTACGTCTTCCGCGGCTGGCTCGAACTTCCGGACATGACCATCATGAAGCTCAACGGCCCCTGGTACGAAGCGCCCATCCCCGCTAACATCTTCACCAATCCCCAACAAGGCGCCAATCTCGACCAGAACTGGGTTCGCAAAAAATAAGACTACCGCTCGATGCTCCGCAACAATAACGACGTATTCTCCGGCTCCGCTAACTTCCTTCGCAACATCGAAATATAAAACTCCGGATACGGAACGGTCCCCGCGACCCCTCTCCATCGTGTCCAGGATTCAATGGCTCGCCGGTAGTACTCCTCACTCTTGGGCTTGTTCCCCCTCGCGCGGTGGTAATCGCCAAATACCTCCAGCACTCTCGCCTGGTTCCGGACAAAGTAAAGGTCCTCTGGATACTTGGCGGCAACCTGACCTGTGTTCTGCTCCGCGTCCGTTAATAGCTTGTCTGCCTCATCCCACCGCCTCAGAGCAATGAGCGCAATGCCCATCTGGCCAAACGCTAGCCCCAGAGAGTCATGAGCCCCCAAGTCCTCCGTATCCACGCGCAGTCTGGCCAATGCGTTCGCTCGAAGCGCCTCCATGATCGGCAGGGCCGCCGCCGGTTTCCCTTGTCGCAATTGAGCCGCGGCCAGCACGAAATTCAGGTCATCTCGGATTCTGACGGCAAACCCATTCTTTGGATCCCGCGCCAACATCGTGGCCACACTCGCAAATCCCGGTCTCAATACGGATTCGCTCTCGATTGGGTTCAGCAAAAGTAATACCGCACCCTTATCGGCTCTCCGTAATGCGTCACTGGCTAGCGCATCGAAGTTCTGCGCGGCTGACTCAGCGCTTGCCACCTTCTCCGTTTGCGCTTCCCGCAGCGATTCGATCCGTTGCAACACTTCCAAGGCACGCCGAAGCTGGCCTATATGAAACATGCGCGCATTGCCAAACGCCCTCGCCAGTTCGGCCCACACCACTCCAAGCTGCCGGCTGGAATTCTGGCTGGCCGGATTCGCGCGATGGATGGGTTCCAGTATCGCCGCCGCGCTCTCCATCCGTCGCACCACCTCCGGCGAGTTCCCCAAATCCCGGTGAACGCGTGCCAGACCGATCAGCGCGGAAGCATTCGATACCCGGTCCTCATCCAGCTTCGTCATCTCATAGACCCGGTCGCCGGCCGCCAGACTCTTTTCAAAGAGTGGTATCGCCGCCTTCGGCGAAGATGGTCCAAGAAAATCCGCCAATCGAGTGTTTGCCAGCCTGATCACTCGGAGTTCTCCCAGTGTCGAATTGCCGCGTGCCTCCAGACGGTCTGCTACTTTCACTGCTTCACGCAGGGTCTCGATGCCCGACGCGCGCTGGCGGCGTACAGCCACCTGAATTACCCCTTTAGTTGCCAGCGAGTTCGCCAGCGAACGCACCGACCCCCAATGATCCGGTTCCCGGCTCAAAATCTCCCTCGAAAGCTGAATCGACTTCTCCAGACTCTCCAACGCCTGATCGGGTTTGCCGATGTTGGGGATCGACGGGTCGCCCTGAATCTTCGAAACCGTCATGTACGCGGCCGCCAGCTCCGTTTGAAGTCCCGCGTCGCCCCGCGCTTCCCGGCTAAGGGAATCCAGATACCGGATCGCCGTGTCGACCGCAAACGTCCTCGCCGGCAGCGCTCCCGGCAAATCCTTGATCTTATCGTCAAACTCAAACACGAAGGTGGATGCCAAACTCCGCACCTGTTCAAAACGCCGCTCCGCCCGCCGCCCCTGATAATAGGCCGCCCCGCACCAATTCCAGCGCTCAAAACCGCCGCCAGAATCGCCCCCGCCGCCAGCGGCGACCGCTGAATCCACTTTTGCGCCGAATAGGTCAATGAGTCCGGTCTCGCCAACACCGGCCGGCTCTCCAAATAGCGCTGCAAGTCCTCCGCCAACTGCTGTGCCGACGCGTACCGTCGCCCCGGCTTCGTGTGCATCGCCCGACGAACGATGTTGTCGAGATCCCCGCGAATCGCCACCTTGGACGCCATCCCCGGCTTTTCGCCGGTTATCAGCCGAAACAGAATCGCCCCCAACTGATAGACGTCCGTCGCCGTCGTCACCGGTGCGCCGGAAACCTGTTCCGGACTCGCATAGTCCGGGGTCAGCGGCCTCAGCTCAGTGACGGACCCATTACCGCCTGCGTCAATCAACTTCGCAATCCCGAAATCCAGCAGCTTGGGCACCCCGTCCGCGGTAACAAGTATGTTCGCCGGTTTCAAATCCCGATGAACCACCAGATTCCTATGCGCATGCGCCACCGCCTCGCAAACCGGCAGCATTAGCTTGCATCGGGCCTTCACATCCAGCTCCAGCGAATCGCAATAAGCCGTAATCGGAACCCCCTTAACATAGTCCATTGCCAGGTACGGCACGCCCTCCGCCGTCGACCCGCCATCCAGCAATCGCACGATATTCGGGTGATCCAGCCGCGCCAAAATCTGCCGCTCCTGCCGGAATCGCGCCAGCATCTCCCCAAATGCCAGTCCCCGCCGCACTACCTTTAACGCAATTCTCTGCTCGAACTCCGCATCGGTTTGATGAGCCAGATAAACCTCGCCCATCCCCCCGCGCCCAATTTCGCGGTCCGCCTCGTACACTCCGAACCGCTGCCCCGCCCGGTCCTCTGCCGGTTCTTCCGCCAGATCGGCCGCATTCCCCTCCACCAGTTCTTGCAAGAACTCGGGATGCCCCGACTCGGCTTCCGCCAGCAGTTCCATTACTGTCTTGATACGCTCCTCATCCGGGCACTCTCTAATTAAGAACGCCTCCACCTCTTCCTTCGGAAGTGCCGACGCCCTATCGAACAACTCCTGTACCCGCGCCCAATCCATTCGCAGCACACCTCCTTTCGGCAAGCGCAATCGGCGCTCATTTCTTTCAGCCCAAAACTACGTCTGCGCCTTCGGCGTATTCTCCCCGCGTATCTCCCGCGCCAGCCATGCTTCCGTCATTCGCAACTGCCGGCTCACCGTCGCCGGCGAAGTCTCCATGATCGCCGCGATCTCCTCCAACTTCAGACCGCCGAAGTATCGCAACTCCAGCATCTGCGCCCGGTTGGCTCCTCCACGGCGAGCTTCGCCAGCACCCGGTCCAAATCCACCAGATCGTACGCCGGCGCCGCCGCCAACAACGACGGCGGCAGCCCCTCAATCGCCACTCCGCCGCTCCTTTTATCGGCCCGCTTGCCACGCGCGTGGTCCACCAGCAATCGCCGCATCGCGCTCGCCGCCACCACAAAGAAGTGCTTCCGATCCTGCCAGTCCGGCGCCGCTCCGCTCTGCATCAATTTCAGGAACGTCTCGTTCACCAGCGCCGTCGGCGTCAAGGTACGCCCTTGATTCTCCCGCCTCATGTGGGAATTGGCGATCTTTCGTAGTTCGCGATACACCAGTGGAGCCAGCGCGCTTAGCGCCTCGGCGTCCCCGCCGCGCCAGGCTCGCAATAACACCGTAACCTCGACTCGGAGTCCATTCCTCCGCAGCGTAGCATAAGCGCCCCTCGCGGCTACGGCTCCTCTCGAATCCGTGTCAACCCGCCAGGATTCTCCGCCGGGTCGTACAGCCAATATTTGCGATCTTTATAATAGGTTCGAAGCCGTCGATTGGCCTCATCGCCCAGATCGTGCGCCCACACAATCCGCTGTCCGTCGATATCGGCGCCGTTTTGCACAAACTCCACCACCGATGGAGCCACTTCCATGGACGGGTAATCCTGCCAGCGCGGCTCCAGGCTGGACGGATACTTGTGTCGTACAAAGATCACTTGCTGGCCGACTTCAAAATCCAGCAACTGCTCCAGGAGTGCCCGGCCGCCCGCTCCCGGGTGATCCATGGACGCGCCTCGCGCGAGTTTCGCCGCCGGTTCAAGCGTGGCGATCGCCAGCGCCGCCACCGGTATCGCCCGCGTCAGCCATCGCCCGGCCGGCCGCCCGCCCGGCAACGTCCATTCACGCAGCCGCCGGTATCCCGCAACCGTCAGGATCAGCAGCGCCGCCATCACCGGCGCGGCGTAGTGAATGAAAAAAACCAGTTCCACAAACGCAACCGCAATTGTCAATCCAACCGCCCAGCACACCGCGCCGTACTCGCCATCCTTCCGCCATCGGCCCGCCAAGGCGATCACCGGCAGCAACACCCATGCCGACCCCAGGAAAGTCGCCGCGCGCCGCACCAGTTCCAGTAGCCGTTGAAAATAGAATCCCGGTTCTCGCGAGTGTTGCCAGGCCGCCCGCTCCCAGTGGTCGACAACCGTAATGCCCGCCCGTGCGAATGATCCTTGCGACGGTGGCGCCAGGAACGTAAAGTGGGAAGTCATCGGATACTGGGACTCATACTCCACGTAAGGCAACCGCAGCGCATTTCCCGTCACGCTCGCGTTGTACTGGCCGAGAAACAACATGCCGGCGGCGGCCGTCGCCAACAGCGGAATCCAGTGGCGCAAGCTCCGTTTCTGCAGGAGCAGCGCGAAGGTCGCGGGAATCAGCACCACGGCGCCTTCAAACGGACGCGTCAACATCAGAATCGTCGCGCCCAGCGCGAATACCGCGCCGGCGTACACCTTGTTCTCTCGGGTTCTGGCCAACGCCCCGAAGACCAGCGCCCCGCCCGTTGCGGCCACTGCGCCGCCCCAATAGCTATTCATGCAGTAGGTGAGCGTGCAGAACGGTAGCGCCAGAATCGTTCCCATCAGCGCCCACTCCGGTTCAAACCACCCTTGCAGAGCCCAGCAGAGCGCCGCCGCCAAAGCGCCGCAACTCAGCCACACGCCAAACCAGGGATGCCCAAAGGTGGCTTGGCCCAGCGCCAGCGCCAGTCCCTGGCCGGGCGGAAACTTCGCATTGTAGGTCGGCTTCTGAAGGACATACGGAGTCTCGAAGAACTCCGCCATGGCATGGGTCGGGTTCGTCATTCGACCCGACGCGAACGTATCCGCCTGCAACAAATAGCCAAACTCGTCGGTGATCACCGGCTGTGGAATATCCCATACCACTAACAGCGCCGCCCGGCCCGCCAGCACCGCCAGCGCCATCGCCGCGCAACTCAATATCCGCCGCCTGGCGAAACGCCGGAACGCCTCTTCGAACTTTGCCCAAACAGGCTCCATCGCCGCGGGCGCCAAAATCGCGACGGCCAACACACCCAGCCAGATAGCCGCCTCCAAAATGGTCTTCAACGGCACGTTCCGGCCATCCGTGCGTGCGACCGTGCGTCTTCTACCGCAAACCCGCCGGCGTACAAGCGGCGGTCTCTCCCTGTTTCAGCGGCGCGGCGTTGTCTCATTCTCCATATCATCGCGCAGCGGGGATTCGCCATGCTTTGGCTCGCGATCTCGAAAAGCGCGCGGCATTACTGTCCCGCCATTCGCGTCCGTTAATACGCGATTTTCGCCCGCCGCTACCCGTCGCAATGTAGAGCGCGAACGGCCCGATTAGTTTGAACGATATCGGCGTCGTCGAGAACGGCCTGGCGCTTTTCGAGACGGAGCGGGCCAGGCCATCGTGAAGGGCCGGAGTAAGCAGGCTGATCCCGGAATGGCGATGTTCCTCGTTGCACCAGTGGACGTAGTCGTTCCACCCAGGCCGCGGCGCCACCGCTGTGTCGGCCGCAGTGACCGGAATGTCACCAGCCAAGTCAAAACAGCTCCTTTTGGAGATCAAGAGAGCGGCGGCCGAGTTTGGCAGTGCCGCCTGCATTTCCGCCTGGGCTGGCAGGGAACCCCCATTTTATCATCACTGTAGCTAACTTCTTCCCGCCCCAAACGAAATCCTCCCGGCGAGCGCCGACGTTTTTAAAGAATGGGGATAAAATTGCTCTGACCTTATTAATGCGCCGCCTTTCAGGAACCTTTCGGATTTCGAGGGCCAATCGAGGGAGGGATGCGAAAAAAGTCGTCTCCACGCTGCCACACCGGCGCACTGACCTATTCTGACGAGAACTGGATTTCAAAGACCCATGCTAAACGCTTCCGAGCCTTCCAAACCATTTGAGCTCCTCATCGTGGAAGACGATCCTGGCGACGTGTATTTGCTACGAATGGCCCTGGCAAGCGTCCGCTTCCCACTGCACATAACGGTTTTGCACGATGGCGAAGCGGCCATTCAGTACCTCATTCCAGAAAGCGGTACACCGGCTCACGCATTGCCGGATCTAATGCTGCTCGATCTTCATTTGCCGAAAAAGTCGGGCGAAGAAGTCTTGGCGGCCATCCGGTCGGACCCGGAAGCCACACGGGTGCCGGCGCTGGTTTTGTCGTCTTCCGATGCACCGAAGGACAGACGCCGGGCGTTTGAACTGGGCGCCCATGACTATATTCAGAAGCAAATGAACCTCGATGACCTTGATTTGGTCGTCGCCGGAATTGAGGCTTTCTGCCAGTCATTCACCGCAAAATCCACTAAGCGCACTGTGCACTAGGGAGCAACGGCGCGACGCCACCGCCGACCGCGAAATCGGCAAAATGTATAGCCTCCCATACGCCGGGCAATATCTCTACATCGGCCCATCATAAGACCGCGTCAGCGACTACATCCAGCAAAACGCCAAGCCCCGTTAGACAGGTACGTCCTGCGGTAAAATCGCGTAAGCTTCATGCCCGCAATCCTCCTGGCCATCCTTCTCTCCCTTTCCGCCCTCGCCCAGTCCAGCGCCGGCGGTGGCTCCATTCAGGGCACTGTCAAAGACCCCACTGGCGCCGTTCTCCCGGGCGCCAAACTCGCCATTCGCCACCTCGCCTCCGGCCTCACCACCAACACCGTCACCAACGCCGAAGGCTTCTTCGTCACCCCGCCCCTCAATATCGGCGTCTACAAAGTCCGCGTCGAAATGACCGGCATGAAAGCCTGGGAAGGCGAAATGACCCTCGAAACCGGCCGCGTCGCCGTCATCGAACCCGTTCTCGTCCCCGGCCAGGTCTCCGAAACCATCCAGGTCACCGACGCCATCCCCATGGTCAACACCACCGACCCCACCGACGCCTCCACCCTCGATTCCCAACGCATCAAAGAACTCCCCATCAACGGCCGCAATCTCAACACCCTCCTCGCCAACGTCACCCCCGGTGTCGAAGATTCCGACGGCGCCGGCGGCGCCATCCGCGTCTCCGGCCTCATGAGCTACTCCACCGATTACGTCCAGGACGGCGCCGCCGCCAACAACCGTGAATTCGGCGGCTCGGCTAACCTCCAAGGCCTCGAATCCATCGGCGAAGTCCGCGTCGAAACCAGCACCTCCTCCGCCAAATACACCCGCCCCACCTCCGTCATCGTCTCCACCAAGTCCGGCTCCAACCGCCTCCAATTCGCCGTCTTCGAAACCCATCGCAACAACGCCTTCGGCGTCGCCCGCGCCCGCCAGGATGTCTTCCTCGACGGCCGCCCCTTCCAAACCCCAAAGCTCATCCGCAACGAATTCGGCGGCTCCGTCGGCGGCCCCATTGTCATCCCGTCCTTCGGCGCCAATGGCAACAAAACCCTTTATAACGGCAAAAATCGCAGCTTCTTCTTCTTCACCCGCGAAGGCTCCGAGTGGGTCCAGGGCGTCACCCGCGACTTCCGCGTCCCCACCGCCGCCATGCGCGCCGGCGACTTCTCCGGCCTCTTCGACACCCAGGGCCGCCTCCTCCAACTCTACGACCCCGAAACAACCCGCACCGAAGAGTTCCCCAACGGCCGCCTCGTCACCGTCCGCGATCGCTTCGTCAACAACCAGATCCCGCTCAACCGCCTTAACCCCGTCACCAAACGCCTCTTCGAAATCACCCCCCTCCCCACCGACATCACCAACCCCCTCGCCGTCACCAACCTCCGCATGGTCGTCCCCACCACTTCCTACCCCAATCTCAGCGACACCCCCACCGTCCTCCGCGTCGATCACAGGTTCACTGACAAAGACAACTTCTTCGTCAAAATGAACGGCGGCACCCGCTCCTCCCACTACCTCGGCACCGCCTCCAACAACGGCCCTCCTACGCGTAACAAGGAGGCCAACGTCACCTATAACCCCGTCACCGGCAAGTCCATCGCCCTCAGCTGGATTCATACCTTCTCCGCCGGTTTCTTCGTCGAAACTCTCGCCAACCGCACCTGGCAACTCTCCGTTACCGTCACCGGCCCGGAACAGAAAAACTGGTCCGGCGAACTCGGCCTGCCCAACCCGCTCAGCGAAATCGGCTGGCCTAACATCACCGGCACTGGACTTACTAACTACAATCTCATCGAAGGCGATAACCGCCGCCAGCTCTACAGCATGATCTCCAACGCGGAGCAAAACTACAGCCTCATCCGCAAAAAGCACAATATCGCCTTCGGCTTCCGCGCCCACGACGAAAAACAACACCTCCTCCCCGACCAGGGCGCCATCTCCGGCTCGGTCGCCTACAGCCCCCTCTCCACTGCCCTCGAATCCTCCACCCTCGGCACTGCCGTCAACCCCGGCACCACCCCCCAAACCGGCCACGAAATGGCCAGTATGTTCCTTGGCTACGCCGGCGCCTATACTGTTGGCCGCAAACGCGGCATCATGCGCGTCCGCGAAAAAAACTACGGCATCTACGTCCAGGACACCTGGCGCGTCACCCGCCGCCTTACCCTCACCCCGGGCCTCCGTTGGGACATCAATCCCACCTTCACCGAACAAAATAACTTACTAACTGCCTTCGACCTGAAAAGTAAGTCCATCCAACTTCCCGAGTCCCTCCAGTATTACTACGATCTCGGCGTCACCAATCCCAGCATCGTCGAAAACTTCCAGCGCGTCGGCATGTCTTTCAAAAGCGCCGCCGAACTCGGCAAGCCCAAACAGCTCTTCCCCTCCAACCTCTATGATTTCGCCCCCCGCGGCGGCTTTGCTTACAACGTCACCCAGGGCGACCGCGCCCTCGTCGTCCGCGGCGGCTACGGCCTCTATATCTCCGCCGTTCCCATGCGCACCCTCCTCGCCCAGTTCTCGAACCTCGCCCCCTTCCGCGCCACCTACACCTACAATCCCAACGCCGCGAACCAAAGCCCCGATGGCATCGGCAACTATCAGATCCGCACCCTTCCCGATGTCCAAACCGGCATCGGCAGCGCGGACCTCATCGACCTCAACAACCCCACCTCCCTCGGCCGCGGCCAGGGCGTCGTCGGCATGGATGGCGCCCAGCCCTCCCTCAAGATCCACGAATGGAACCTCGCCATCGAAAAACAACTCGCCCCCTCCACCGTCATCCGCATTACCTACAAAGGCAAGCACGGCGTCAATGCCGACCAGCTCTTCAACATCAACCCTCAGGCCAACGATTACATCTATTACCTCACCACCGGCCGCCCCACTCCCACTGGCGAATTCGCCAGCGTCCTCCGCCGCCCCTTCGATCAGAACGCCTACACCGACATCCGCATCCTCCAGCGCTCCGGCTTCCTCAACTCCGCCACCTGGGCCCTCGAATTCGAACGCCGCTTCCGCAACGGCCTCGGCTTCCAGGCTTTCTACACCCTCACCAACTCCCTCCGCCTCGCCGGCAACTCCTTCCGTGACGACCAGTCCTCCGCCGTCTCCGCCTACCTCCCCGGTACCGTCCCCACGGACTTCCGCTCGCTCAACCGGTTCCTCTTCTACGACCGCGATACCGGCGTCCCCAAACACCGCATTCGCTGGAATTGGAGCTACGATCTACCCTTCGGCAAGGGCAAATTCGTCGCTCCCAACGCCCGCGGCTGGCTCCAAACCCTCATCGGCGGCTGGCACATGCGCGGCACCGGCACCGTCGTCAGTTCCTGGTACGCCATGCCCACTTCCGACTGGGGCGAAATGGGTAAATTCGAAGTCTATGGCAAGCAGCGCAAGATCCTCGACTGCCGCGCCACGCCCGAACAATCCAAGAATCCCGCCGACGAACGCTGCATCGAAGGCTACCTCTGGTTCAACGGCTACATCTCCCAGCGCTACATCAATAGCCGCAACCCCGCCGGTCTCCGCAACGGCGTCTTCGGCCTCCCCGAAAACTACCAGCCCGCCCAAAAGCCCATCAATCCCTGGCCAAAAGGCGGCCTCCCCACGGATCCCAACAACGCCGACTACGACACCGAAGTCGTCTATCTTCCCCTCCAAACCGGCGGCGTTGTCCGCGTCAATTACGATACCGGCCTCCACCCCTGGCGCAATCAGTCCAAGCTCGGCCCGTTCAATTGGACGATGGATTCCTCCATGGGCAAATACTTCTCCTTTACCGAGCGCGCCCGCGTCCGCCTCAATGTCGACGTCTTTAACATCTTCAACGTCCAGGGCCTCGTCATCCCTACCGCGGAAGGCATCTCCAGCTTGGCGACGTCCTACGCCGGCTTCGGCATCCGCCCCCGCCAGCTCCAACTCTCCGCCCGCTTCGAATTCTAACGAATCGTCACCGCCACCGCTTTCGACGTCTGCTCCCCCACCGTTATCGTCACCGGATATGTGCCCGCGCCCAGTTCATCCGGAATCACAACGTTCACCTGGTATACGCCCCCCAGCAGCCCCGGCGCCCCGCCGGCGAATTCCACCGCCGCCGCCTGCCCGCCCACTGTGGCCGTCACCGCCCCCGTCGCCGGTAACAACGGCGCCGCCGGCGCAAAATCTCCCAACGCCAGCGTTCCCGTCAAAGTCCCCAATCCCGTCGCATACACCGCCAGCCGCGTCCCCTCCTGCACCGCCCCGAACAACCCCGGTGTCGCCGCCACCACCCGTACCGTCGCCGGATAGAACAGTTGCAACCCCTGCCAAGTGAAATAGAGCTGGTACGCGTTCCCCGCCGGCGCCGTCGCCGGCGTCGCCACCGTCACCTGCTGGTCGTTGGAATACACCACCGGCAGCGTCGTCCCCGTCAAGGCCGACTGCGGAATCGTCCCCGAAAAATTCCCCAACACCAGCGCCGGATACGGCGCCGGCTGGCCGCCCGCCCGCAGCGATCCATCCAGCACCAGTCCCTGCCCCTCCGCCGGCCCCAACCCCGATCCAAACAGCGTCACCAGCCCCCGCGGCGATACCGTATCCGCGTAGTCGTAGGAGGCCGCGTTCACCACCGCGTTGATCTTCGGCTGCGGCGTCCATCGGCACGCCTCCGCCCCCTCAAACCGGTAGAATCCCCCATCGGTAAAATGCACAAATACCGACCCGCCTCCCGCCGTCACATAGTCCGGCGTCAACGTCGTCTCCAACCATTCAATCCGTCCCGGCTCCCCGCGGAACAGCCGCCCCGCCGCCACAAAGTACGGCGGCGCCACCGACGTCATCGGCAAAAATCGCAGTCCCGCGCGCACATCCCCCAACCCGGCCGGCGTCAGCCGCCACGCGCTGCGGAAGTTCGTCCCATTCCCCGCAATCGCCACCGCGGCGCCATCTTCCATCCGTCCCATCGAGTTCAACCCCGGCACCGAAATCCGGCTCACCGTCTGGCTCGCCCGGTTCCACACGGAGACCTCTACCGTCAGCACCCCGCCCGTTGGCGTCGCCGCCGCCGAACCCCAGTAAATGTTGCCCTGTTCGTCCGTCGTTATCCGCTGCAACGTCGAAAACGTCCCCAGCGGCGCAAACAACACCGCCGCCCCATCGGCCGTCTTCAACTCCGTCACTTTCCCATCCGTTCCCACTACCAGGATCCGCCGCCGGTTCACGTCCGCCAGCACCATCCGCCCCTCCGGATCCACCGCGAACGTCACCAGCCCGAACACGCTCAATTCGGTCGCCGTCTTCCCCTCCGCGCTGCCAATGTCGCTTCCCCCGCCCACAATAAATTTCGCCCCCTGCCCCGGCCGCACTTCCACAATGCCGCTCTTTCCGTCCAAGTTCGTCGCATACAGCAGCGAGCCGTTCCGCGCCAGATACGCCCCAAACGGCGGCGCTTGCCCGTCCACCGTGATCGCCGCCGGGGCCGCCCCCACCACCGTTGTTCCCGTCCGCGACAGTCTCACCAACGGCGTCCGCTGGTCCGGCCGCGTCGACCCCTCGTAGTACAAATCCCCATTCGCCCCCACCGCCCGCGGCGTTCCAGTAAAGGGAGGGTACGGCGCCGAACCGGTTTCTATGTTGCCATCCGCGCGCAACGGAAACACCCGGTTCGCCGTTGACGCCGCCGGCGTGCCATCCGCCAGCAGCAGAATGCTGATCGACGTGTCGAAGTTCGAATTCACCGTCTGAATGATTCCGTCCGGCGTAATCCGCCGGATGTGCCGCCCCGCCAGGTCGCGCAGCCACAAACTCCCGTCCCGTATCGGAATAACCTGCCGTGGGGACGATAGCGCCGCCTCCACCGCCGGGCCGTCATCGCCCGTCCGCCCCGCCGCCGCGGCCACGCGCGTCGAACCGGCGATCGTCCGGACCATCCCATCCGCCATCAATTGGCGCAACCGGTTGAACCCATCCACGATCAACAGCGCCCCCTCCCGCGTGAACGCGATGTTGACGATTCCACCCAGGTTCACCTCCGCCGCCATCCCCGCCTCTCCATTGAAGCCCGCCCGGCCCGACCCCGCCGCCTCCGCAATGCGCCCGCCGGTAATCTTGAACACACGCCCCACGGCCACAAAATACAGCACGCCATCCGGCGCCACTGCTAACTGCGTCACGTTCGTCAGCGCCGTTCCCAGCGCCTCGCCCGGCCCCATCGTCTCCGCCCGGACCCCGGTCCCGGCCACGGTCCGAATCCGCCCATCGGCGTCTATCCGCCGGATCCGGCTGGCCGTGTCAAAAAAGTACGGCACGTTGTCCGGTGATATCGCCGTCACCGCGGTCTGAAAGGTTTGCGACTCCGTCGCCCGTTCCTCTTCTTCCACCTTCAATGGTGGCTGCGCCGGGCTCAACGGGACAAAACGGCACTCCTGCGCGAATGCCGAAACCAGGAGGAAAAGGAAAGGAATACTTCGCATGCGGACCAAAACAATAATACCCTGCTAACGCGCAATGCCTACGCCACGGCAGGCAAACAAATGATTGATCGAAATGGCGTTAAATTGCAGGGGTTTGGGGACAGCGTCCCCATGTTGCGACGTCAACGCCGCCGACAGCACCAATGACCCCGGGTCAACAAGCCTGGCCGAGTCAAATGAATGGCGGGTTTTAGACGTCCCCTATTGGCTGGTTTTGGGTGTCCCCCGGGGTCAATTGCCCTGATTGCCCCCAGCCGGGCCGTCCCGAAGTTCCCGGTCCGGCTCGGCTGCGTGCGATTGCGGACTG
>Ga0105046_10005125_pt1 | contig 20771 bp, 19 predicted proteins | sample MAT03_FD_78385 | JGI IMG/M metagenome (GOLD analysis project Ga0105046, IMG submission 78385) | Freshwater microbial communities from Lake Fryxell liftoff mats and glacier meltwater in Antarctica - MAT-03 (megahit assembly) | ecosystem: Environmental > Aquatic > Freshwater > Ice > Liftoff...
ACAGCCGTTTTGTCTCAGGATCGACGGCGAAGACTTCAACTACATGCGCTTGCAGCAGCAGCGCCCGTCTTGACGATGTTGCCTTGGATTGTCAGCCGCATAGCGGCGAGGGCAGGCGGCCAAAGCAGAGGCCCCTCGTGGCCTTCTCTTAAAGACCGTTTCCTATATTTGTTTGATCACTCTTTCTTTACCTTCAACGGACCCATCGTTAAGCCGTTGCTCTTTGTGGTCTTCTTGATTCTGTTTGTTGGACCTCCCGTACTGGCAGTTATTGGTTTTAAGCGACGAAGGCAAGCGTTCGACGCGCGACTTGTTTGGGGCCTCTACGCATTGGCCTGGATCCTTTACTTGGTTGCTCCTTCAGGGATCTGGTGGCCTATCAACCAGCAGTTCATTTACCAAAGGCAAGCATCCTTTATCGTGTTGATAGGGTTGTTCTTGCCCGGGTTGCAGCTGCAAGGAAGGCGCCTTTTGGCTCTGTTGCCTGGCCTGATGGCCACAACCACAGTGGCTTTGGTTGGCATTGTCTCAGTGGCGGATTTCGGCACACGAGCCACGCCGTTTCTTAAGATCATCGAAGCGATTCCAACCGAGAGCCGAGTGTTGACGCTGACGCTAGATGACACCGATGAGGTATCCAGGCGAACGCCATACAACCAGTTTCACGCGTATATCGTGGCGCAGAAGGGCGGTTACGATCCCTACCTATTCAACAACCCTAGCCATCCCATTGTCTTTCGCGCAGGGGAGCAACCCGCCCACCCTCGGTGGAACGAGATGCGGAAGTTCTCGATGTCGACACACGCGCCCCAATACGATTTTATTGTTGTGCAGGGCTTAGAAAATGACCCGGTTGTGCAAGGGCCGATCGATGGTCACGGGTCAAACGTCACGCAGGTATTGGAAAGCGGTAGATGGCGATTATACAGCGTTGAGTATTCTATCGAGAGATAGACACCGAATGGATAACCTTTCGATCCCCTCGCTGGAACGTGTCGTTGACCCCAAGGACGGCTTGCCGGGTGATATCGACCCTCTCGATTGTTTCGGGCAGTTTGTCTACAGCGTCGCGAGGGGTAACCCAAAGATGTGGAGGTCGACCGATCCACTTTAACCAACGATGCCGAAAACCGTGCTCGTTCCAGCTGCGAAAGTTCCGGCGCATCAGTTCGTCGAAGGACAGCTGCCAGGCTTCGTTGTAACGGTTCTGGCCGAACTTGGACTGAAGGGCAGGCAATTCATCTAGCGACCTGGCGTTCTTGATTGCCACAAACTGATCGTGGTTATAGGCCGAACCATAAACATTCATGAGTGACGATTCGTTCGAAAGCTTCCAGTAGTTCGCCTGAACAAGCGTCACATCACTGGGCGCGAACGCTTCGGGCGAGATCCTGTAACTTGTTCCACTTTTGCCGATGGCGTGGATTTCATAAACCTCATTCAGGTTCGTGTCCCACCAAGCGACACCGATTTGAGGTTTGAAATATTGTCTGCCACCGAACACTGCAAGCATAATTGCGAACGCAGCCGTCAGTCGATGGTCGAACCACACTTTACGAACGTCGTCTTGGTCCCTACTGAAAAACCAGAACCAAAGTAGGTTCATTAAGATCCACTTCCAAAAAAAGATCCCCGCCATGAGGTAGATGCCTAGATGCATCGCCGCCGCCATCAAGAAGAACGGGCGACAAAGCTTTCTGTGAACGAAGATCAAAAGGAAGCCCAACTCGGTGATAACGGTGAAGACCGTCAACACAGGCGAAATGGCTCTGATAGGGCGGACGAGCGTCATTATCCAGGAATCGGGCATCCAGCTCAGCCACCCACGCATGTGTGTGGCCACTAGGAGATTTGATAAATCGTCCTCGAAAACCCACGATCCAGTTGGCCGAAATCGCAGTTTCGCTATGCCGGCCTCGAAGTAGTAAGTGCCGATCAACGCCAGCGCCACGAGCACGAAATGCCGCGTGTTAAATCCAGGCACGAAGGCAAGCCACACGAAGCAGGAAAACAGGCACAGCGTTTCAAGGATCGGTCGCCAGTCAAAGGTGTCCACGCCAACGGGATGTCCCGCCTGTTGCAGCAACACGGCTGCCAGCATCGTTAAATACGGAACAGCGATGGGCCGTCTCCACGCGAGGCCCGCAAACACAAGGACCATGGCGCGATCCGCCCAGTGCCCATGATTGAAATATTCGTTGTAGGGGTAGGTAGAAGCTGACCAAGCCACCGCCGCGCCTAAAACAACAACCACGATGCGGAGCTGGCGACCGGACTCCCAGTTTTCCCAACGAGGCCGAACGCCGAGCATCAACAACAGCGCGTGCGGGAACAGCAATTGCAGCCATTCAAAATTCCCAATCAATAACTTCCAAAGAAGAAACGGGGATTCGAAGGTCTCAATCGGGCGCCAAGAAGTAAGAACTGGCCCGCCCACTAGAAATTTCGCCGCCACCAACATTCCCGCCAGCGCCACGAACTGGACGCTCGGGCGTTTGGCGTTCGCTCGAACCAAATCGGAAACCCCAGCGAGTGTGGTCGATGTCATGCAGGTCTGTTGGGGGCAATTAGGTTGCAGCGGAACTTAGGATGATCTTCGTGATCTCAGCCTGGGTGCCTAACCGCAATGGTGGGCCCCAGTATCCGGTTCCTGAACTTACGTAGATCTGCGTCTGCTCTAGTTGATGCAACCCCACAATAAATGGCTGATCCAATTTCACAAGATAGGAGAACGGCCAGATCTGCCCCGCGTGCGTGTGTCCTGAAATCTGTAGGTCGACCCCAAATTTAACAGCTTGCCGAATCGTTTTGGGTTGATGAGCCAACAGCACCACCGGCATGTGTGCGGGGTGTTTGTCCAGGGCTGCCGCAAGGTCTGTGCCGTGTCCATCGCCAAACCGGTGTGCACTCGCATCATCCACGCCCGCTATCGCGATCTGAGCACCAAGCTCGCCCAGCACTACCCGTTCGTTGCGCAGCACTCGTATTCCTAGCCGTGTAAGTTCCGCTATCCAAGGATCAACACCGGAATAGTATTCGTGGTTGCCTGTAACGAAATACACGCCGTGTTTCGCTCGTAGTTGCGACAACGGCGCGGCTGCATGTCGAAGCTCTTCCACCGAGCCGTCCACCAGATCGCCTGTGATTGCGATGACGTCTGGTGATTGCGCGTTGGCCATGGCGACGATCTTTTCGGCGAACGACCTTCCGATCGTCGGGCCAAAATGAATGTCTGTCATTTGAACAATTGAAAACCCGTTAAGCTGAATCGGCAATTTCGCCAAAGACACACGCACTTCCTTCACATGAAGTTGTGCCAGTGCTTGAGTCATCCCGTACCCACCCAACAAACCCGCAGTGCCGCCTGCGAACACGCCGAGGATTCGTGCCAACAGGGTGCGGCGCTCCGGGTTAGGGGCCAGCATATCCAAGGCCGTGGTCAGATGCAGTCCTAGCCGCAGCAGGTCTGTCACGGCCAATGCGACCAAGAGCAGGAACATCAAACCCATCCACACAAAGGCTGGCCACGCCAGGGCCGCCCGTACTGTTGGGGACGCGGCACGGCCTGCAATAAAGGCTAAAGGCAGGGAAAGCGCCAACGCCACCAAGCTCGCCCCGAACCAAACCCGGTAGGGCACGGGTACCTGGGTGTTTTTCACAAGCCGCACCCAGAAGTAGAAGTGGATACTGCCAACCAGAGTAAAAACAACGCTCAGGAACACAAGCAGTCGAGTGGTCGTCACGATGTATGGGGATCCTAACATGGTGTGGCCGCGTGGCGCGTGGTGCGAAACGAACACTGTGGCGCAAATGATACAGATCGGGCCTCATGCCAACGACAGAGGGCCCAGAATCATTAGATGTGACTAGGGGCAAGGTTGGCACCAGTGTTGCTGAAGAGAAAGCTGCTTTCGGGAAAGGAGCATCAATGTCGTTCGCCACTACCCAACTTCGAGTTCAATACCCAACCCCCGCCCGCCCAACCAGTGTGCAGCCGGTGCTTGCAGCCTTGCGCTGTTGCCCCTTCTTCAATGGTTGGTCGCAAACTCAACTTGCCGCGTTGTCTTTGGTCGGTTCGTTGCGTTCCTTTGGCACGGGCCAAACGGTAATGACCGAAGGTTCGACCACGGACGAAGTCATCGTGGTTGTACGTGGTCGCTTGCGCGCTGTACGCCGCGCTGACAAGGGCCGCGAAGTTACCTTGGAAAGCTTCCGCGAGGGAACTATCTGTATCGATACGTTGTTCGATTCGGGCAGCCTGTCACACGATCTTTTGGCCTCTGAAACCAGTTTGTTGTTGTTCCTGCCCCGCGAGGCTTTGCTGTCGCAAATTCGCACGAACCCAGAGGCAGCATTGTCGCTTGCCAAGGATTTTGAACGTCGATTGTCGGGTGCTCGTTCAATGGCCGCCGGCTTGGCGCTGGCCGACGTTGAGACCCGCCTTAAAGATGTCCTCGTGCGCTTGGCCCGCGAAGAAGGCGAAGTGGTTCCCGCGGGAATGCTGATTCGGAAAAGCCCCACCCAACAGGAACTCGGCACCATGATCGGGGCTTGCCGTGAGACCGTGTCGCGCATCGTGGCCGATTTCGCCCGTAAAGGGCTTGTTCAGCTTGCTGGCCGAAAGCTGACCCTCGCCCCTGAGTTTCTCGCTTTCGATATGACCTACCGGCCCGCGATCGCGGTCAGTTAAGCGGTCTGTTCGGACACGCCTTTCGGCCCTCTGTATGTAACAATGCAGGGGGCCACTTCGTTTCTATACCTTGAATTGACGCTGGGGAGCCAGGGTGGAAGAATCCCGGCACTTTGACCACGCCGCTAAGGGGAACAACCTCCTGTCAGCTTTCCCCCGAACCTTCGGACGTGGATCAAGCATTGGATTTATCAGAGGCTATCCGGCCTACCTTCGTTGAGATCGATCTGGAAGCCCTGCGCAGCAATGTTCGGCATGTCCGCCGCCAGATTGGACAAAACGTACAGGTGTTTGGCGTCGTCAAATCCGATGCTTACGGGCACGGTGCTATTCCCGTGGCTCACGCGATTGAGCCATTATGCGAAAAGCTGGCTGTTTCCCTCTGTGAAGAAGGGCTTGAGTTGCGAAGGTCCAAGATAACGTCGCCGATACTCATTCTTGGGGCTTACTACGGGGGGGAGCACCGGCGGATCGTGAAAGCCAACCTGACGCCTCTCGTGTCCGATCCCGCCGACCTGGAAAAGTTCGCCGAGGCGGTGTCCGCTTTGAATTCTCCAACACCGCTTGCCGTTCACATAAAGGTGGAAACTGGAATGTGCCGCCTTGGTCTAAGCGGCAGTGAGTTGGAAGGCGCCCTTAAGACACTGACATCAAGGAAGCAGTTGCATTTGGAGGGGCTTTGCACTCACTTGGCGTGTGCGGATGAGCCCGATTTCCACAACACCCACGAACAACTGCGTGCCTTTGCAGCCATTCGAGCTCGCTTTGCGGCCGCAGGGTTCACTCCGCCCATCGTTCACGTCGCCAATTCGGCAGCGGCACTGCGCCTCCCTGAATCTCATTTCAACGCAATTCGGCCTGGCATCTCGTTGTATGGTTCCGTGGCTTCTACGGCCGTGCCTAGCGTAGGACTTAGCCAAGTGCTTTCGCTGCGAAGCCGAATTATGAAAGTGCATGAAATCCCGCAAGGCAAGGGCGTAAGTTACGGCTATCGTTTTGTCGCGCAACGCCCTAGCCGCATCGCCGTGCTACCCGTGGGTTACGCCGATGGTTACCCTCGACATGTAACAGGCGCACACGTTCTTGTTCGTGGACAAAGAGTGCCTGTCGCAGGCACTGTGTGCATGGATATGATCATGATCGATGTCACGGACGTCCCCGGGGCAGTGGTGGGTGACGAAGTTTGTTTGATTGGCGCCGACGGCAACTCATCCATTACGGTTGCTGACCTAGCCGATTGGGCAGGAACCATCAGCTATGAGATAACGTGCGGCTTGTCAAAACGAGTTCCCCGTAGATACATAAACCCCGGTAGCGGCGTCGCCGCGGCAACGGAGCCTGCGCATGGCTGAGGAGGCAGCTGCTCGCCGCAACTTGTTGGTGTCCGTGCTGAGTCCCTTTAGCGCGTTTGTCACCGCGCTTGGTGCGCATATCATCATGTTGGCTTCGGCGTTCATGTGGTTGTTTCGCCGCCCGTTTCGATTGCGTCTGTTTCTAGAACAGATGGAGTTTATCGGCGTGGGATCGCTGCCAATTGTGCTGTTAGTCGGTTTCTTTTCAGGCGCTGTCTCTTCGTTGCAAGCCATTCACGCTTTGTCGATTTTTGGCCAAGAACGGTGGGTGGGTGTCACCGTGGGCGTCTCGTTGGCGGAAGAACTCGCGCCCGTTTTTGCAGGCCTCATGATCGCCGCTCGCGCCGGTTCAGGAATCGCCACTGAGCTTGGTTCAATGCGCATCACCGAGCAGATTGATGCTCTCAATACCTTTGCTGTGAATCCCACACAGTACTTGATCACGCCTCGTTTGGTGGCCGCCACGATCATGGTCCCTATCCTTACGATGGCGTTCAACATCATCGGTCTTGCAGGCGCTTACCTCGTTTCCATTTCGGTGCACCAATTGGACGTTGGCCAAGTCACAGGGCTCTTCGTTTACTGGGTCGATCCCATAAACTACGTCAAGGGCACCTGCAAAGCGGCCGTGTTCGGCTTGGCTTTAGCGCTGGCGGCGTGTTTTCAGGGATTCAACGTGCGAGGCGGTGCCAAGGAAGTGGGCATGGCCACAACCCGTTCGGTGGTCACCGGGTCTGTCTGTATTTTGGTGCTCGATTACTTCCTCATCGAAGTTCTTAACGCCATTTGGCCGATATCGGGAGCATGACCATGTCAGCCGGCATTGGTGATTCCTCAACCCCACTCGATAAGCGCGACGAGCGCTGGCAGATTCGTATACGGGGAATAAACAAAACGTTTGGCCCCCAACACGTCCTGCGCGGAATCGATCTCGACATTGAACGAGGCAAGACCAACATTATTATCGGTGGGTCGGGTCAGGGAAAATCGGTGTTCATGAAACACCTAATGGGGCTTCTGGTTCCCGATTCGGGCCAAATTTACGTAGATGGCCAGAATATCGTTGGCCTTAGTGAAGTTGAATTGGGCAAGCTTCGTCGGAAGTTCGGCATGGTTTTCCAATACGCGGCCCTCTTCGATTCGATGACGGTGATGGAAAATATCGCCTTCCCGTTGCTTGAACGTTACCGTTTGCCTACCAAAGCCGTGGAAGATCGCGTGTGGGAGCTGCTAAAGCGCCTTTCGCTTGAAAAAGTCCCAGGAATTGCGGCTAAGTTCCCCTCGGAGCTTTCAGGTGGTCAGCGCAAAAGAGTGGGTCTGGCTCGTGCACTTATCGATCGGCCGGAGATTTTGCTCTACGATGAGCCCACAACGGGCCTGGATCCCATTGCTACCAAGAACGTGGACGACATGATTCGCCAAACTGCCGACGAGTACTCGGTTACCTCTGTGGTGATCTCGCATGATATGCAGTCCGCCTTTCGTATCGGCGACCGCGTCTCGATGTTATACGAAGGGGTGATGGCGGTTTCAGGAACACCCGACGAGGTTCGACAATCGGATCACCCTGTGCTGCGTGAGTTCCTGGAAATGTCGGGCATGGGGGCCAAGCCTGGTTTGCAACCTGTGTTGCAACCTGTGTTGCAACCTGTGTTGGATGGTGCGAAATGAGGCGTAGTTGGGCCGCGTTGACCGTGGGGCTCACCGTGATGGTGGTCTCGGTGCTTAGCTTCGCGTTGTTCAAGTACGTTCAAGAGCACCAAAGCGAAGAAGGCTATGTTCTATTCGCTAAGTTCAACGACGCTCTGGGATTGTTCGAGAAATCCCGGGTTCAAACCGCCGGCATTCCCGTAGGCAACATTGTTTCGAAACGGCTTGAGGGCCGCAAGGCGCGTGTCGATATCCGCATTGACAAGAAGATCGTGCTTTATCGAAACGCTGTGGTTGCAAAGAAGTCCGCGTCCTTGTTGGGCGAATATTACCTAGAAATCGACCCCGGCACTGCGGTGGATCAGCGCACCGGCGAACAGGTTCCTCCCCTGAAGGAAGGCGACGAGATCAAGTTCGTTACCGAGCCAACCTCCTTTTCCGACATAACGGAATCTGTTCAGGACACCATTCCCATTCTTAGGGACATTCTGCGCGATGTGCGCGGCATGACTTCAGGCAGCATCGCGCAGATTGCTGATGGGCTTAACAAGACCATCGCAACCAACTCGGTTGTGCTTGAGCGCCTGCTTGGCCGCATGGATGACATTGCGTCGCACATACAGACCCTCACTGATGACAAGTCGGATGACATCGCGATTGCGATCACGAACGCACGGGAGATCACAGAGGGCATAAAACAGCTTATTGGCACCAGCCAAGGCACTGTGTCGCAAACAGGCGAAAAGCTTCGTACTTCGTTGGATAGCATTCAATCCAGCGTTGATAAGCTTGAAAACTCGCTGTCAAACATCGAGAAAATTTCGGGGAACGTGGCCGAAGGCAAAGGCACGGTTGGCCGGTTGCTCAGCGACGATCAGATCGCAAACAACATTGAAAACTTCACCGAAGACGCCAGCACTTTCGTTCGTGGCATTACCAATTTGCAAACCATTGTCGGTCTGCGCACCGAATACAATTACCTGGCTGCGTCGTTCAAGACTTTCCTTTCGATCCAGTTGGCCCCGCGGCCCGACAAGTTCTACCTGATCGAACTTGTCGACGATCCACGCGGGTTTCGCACGGAGAGCCTGACGACGGAAGATTCCAGTAAAACCGGGATTGAGTCAGTGAAGACCGTCCGCATTTCAGAAGCACTGCGATTCACCTTCATGTTCGGCAAGCGCTGGGGCAACGTCACGGGCCGTTTCGGTATCAAGGAATCAACCGGCGGCTTCGGTCTTGACCTGCATTTCATTCGGGATCGTTTGGTCCTTTCCTTCGATGCCTTCGATACCCGCTCTAACACCTACCCGCGTCTACAGGCCCGGGCCGCCTTGGCCATATATGAAAAATCACTGTTCCTGGTCGCAGGTGCCGACGACGTCCTAAACCACGAGCGAGCCCCAGGGGGCGGAGGGGCGTTTATCGACGGCTTCTTGGGCCTACAGTTGGTCTTCAACGACCAAGATCTCAAGTCGCTTCTGCTGTTTGGCGGCAGTGCGTTAGGCTCGGCTTCCGGCTCTAGTAAATGACGCGTTCCGTCCGTCCTTGACGGAAGCCTCTCGACCCTTATAGTTACGACCTCCTCAGGGTCTGGACCTTGGGGTGAACGACGGATATGCGGTACAAAACAAACGACATTGGCGAGCACGGCCTCGCTGTCGACGTGCCCCTTTCCCCGGCTTGGCTGGCAGAAAACTGCCCAGATCTCGGCGGAGAATTGGGTGCTGACGGCGTTCGTTTTGTGGGACGCCTTGAATCCACCGGTGATGACTTCTTGCTTCGGGGCAAGCTCTCCGGCGTTCTAAATTTTACCTGCGTTCGCTGTCTTGAACCCATGAAGCTGCCTGTCGATGCCGACATGGCCGTGGTGTTTGTAGAAGGTCCCGACGAAAGTCACCTTCCCAAAGGCAAAGAAGTCGTGAACCTTGATGAAGGCGACGACGGTGATTTCGCCCTTTTTCAAGACGGCGTTATCGATGTGGGTCCTGAATTGCGGGAGGAATTGTTCTTGGCTGTGCCATACAGTCCTTCCTGCGAGCCCGAATGTCTCGGAATTTGCCTCGTTTGTGGCGAAAACCGGGCTAAGAACCCCTGTGATTGTGAAGAGCGCGAAAAATTGAAGCGCTCACCGTTTGCCGATCTGGCCAATCTAAAGCCGGTCAAAGCTTCTTAAATTTTCATCCCCGTAGAAGTTAAGTCCAAAGCAGTTAAGAGAGATACAAGGAACGAACAATGGCAGTCCCTCAACAGCGTCAGTCTAAGTCCCGTTCGCGCATTCGCCGTGCGCAGGTCATGAAGCGCACCGCTCCCGTAGGAATTCCCTGCGCGCAGTGTGGCGAAATGAAGCTCGCCCACCACGTGTGTGCAGCCTGTGGCTACTACAAAGGCCGCCAGGTTCTCAAGGTCGAGGAAAAAGCATAAACACGCCACGTTTCCGCATCGCCGTAGATGCGATGGGCTCCGATCAGGGGCCCCATGTGGAGGTGGCGGGTGCGCTTGAGGCCATTTCGGCGTCGGAGCTGCATGTTGTACTCGTCGGCGATGAAAGCAAGATTGAGCCGCACCTACGTGCGATGGGCAAAGCTGCATCCGATCGCATAAGCATTCGGCACACGACCGAAGTTATCACCACGCACGACGCTCCTTCTATGGCCGTTAAGGGCAAGAAGCAGTCGTCGATGCGGGTCTGCTTCGACATGGTTAAGTCAGGCGAGATGGATGCCGTGATTTCCGCAGGGAATTCCGGTGCCATGATGGCGTGTGGGTTGTTCGTGTTGGGGCGTTTGCCAGGCGTGGATCGGCCCGCCATCATCACAACCTTCCCCACAATTAAAGGGGAATGTGCGATTTTGGATATGGGAGCAAACGTGGCCCCCAAAGCGCAGGTTCTGGCGCAGTTCGCTGTTATGGGCGCTGTCTACGCGCGGTTGCAGCATGGCAAGCCGAACCCGCGGGTCGGTCTCTTGTCGAACGGGTCGGAAGAACACAAGGGTACGGTTCTGACGCGTGAAACCCACTCGATGTTGGCGAAGGCGGCAGAAGAACGACCTGCAGGGGCGCCGCAGTTCGACTACGTAGGTTACGTAGAAGGTCGCGATGTCTTTCGCGGCGACGTCGATGTTGTGGTGACGGATGGCTTTACAGGCAACGTTTTGCTCAAAGGCTGTGAAGGCGTTGTTGACGCTGTTTTTAAGATGGTGAAGGCGGAAATTATGGGTGGCGGTCCGCTGGTAAAACTGGGCGCCATGCTTATGAAGCCCGCTCTTCGAAAACTCAAACGCAAAACCGATTACGCTGAAACTGGCGGTGCACCGTTGTTGGGCGTCACAGGGGTTGCGATGATTTGCCATGGCGGCTCAGGCCCCAAGGCGATAAAGAACGCAATTCTTCAAGCTGAAAGCTTCGCGCGATCGGGTCTTGGATCCGCACTCACCAGTGATATTGAAAAGTCCTCGTACATTTGGGCACCGCGGGGAGCGGCGCAAGACGTTGGCGATTAAGGGTTAAAATGAAGGCGTTTCTGTTCCCGGGTCAAGGTTCACAAAAAGTTGGCATGGGGCGCGCGTTGTTCGATGCGTTTGCCGAGGCCAAAGCGGTTTTTCAAGAAGCGGACGACGCCCTTGGGTTCTCGATCTCGCGCCTGTGTTTTGAAGGACCCGAACCCGAGCTCACACTCACAGCAAACGCTCAGCCCGCAATCCTAACAACCAGCATCGCTGCCTTGCGTGTATTGCAGTCCACCACCGACCTTCGACCTTCTGTGGTTGCCGGTCACTCTCTTGGTGAGTATTCCGCACTGGTTGCCGTTGGTGCTCTTGGATTGGCTGATGCCGTTCGCACTGTGAACCTTCGTGGCCAATACATGCAGGAAGCCGTTCCTGCAGGGGCGGGCGCCATGGCCGCAATCTTAGGCCTTGAAGGAAGTGTTGTCGCTGAGGCCTGCCAGGAAGCCTCGGCAGCGGTTGGCGAAATTGTGTCTGCCGCAAACCTCAACGGAGGTGGCCAAGTGGTCATTGCGGGCACAAAGAGCGCGGTCGAAAAAGCCTGCGAATTCGCAAAAGCCAAAGGCGCAAAGCGCACAATACCTTTGCAAGTAAGCGCACCATTCCATTGCGCTTTAATGGAACCAGCCGCACAGAAACTGGAGGCCCACCTTGCCACAGTTACAGTGCACCCGTTTTCGATCCCCGTGGTTTCCAACGTCGAGGCAAGTCCGAATACCGACGCAACCCGCGTCCTCCAGCTTTTGACGCGCCAAGTGACAGGAACCGTCCGTTGGGAAGAGTCTATAAAGGCCTTGGTCGCACTGGGGGCAACGCAAGCCTATGAAATTGGCCATGGCAATGTGCTGGCTGGTCTTGTAAAGCGCATCGCAACAGAATTGCCAGTCACTGCCGTTGGTGACCCCGCCTCATTGGCCGCTCTATTGGTCTAAAGCAGAATCGCTCAAGGAACAACACATGTCTCGAAGCTTGGAAGGCAAAGTTGCGGTCGTCACGGGAGGGTCTCGTGGTATCGGGCGCGCTATCTGTGTGGCGCTGGGAGAACTTGGCGCCAAGGTTGTTGTGAATTACACCGCCAACGAGGGCGCCGCAGCGCAGGCCGCGGATGCCGTTCGCGCCGTGGGTGGCGAAGCTTTCGTTAAGCGTTTCGACGTCTCTGATGCCGAAGGCGTGAACGCCGCGTTTAAAGAAATTGTTGCTGAATTGGGCGGCGTTGCGATTCTTGTGAACAACGCGGGCGTCGCTGTGAACGCTTTGACCCTTGGTGCGAAAGATGCCGATTGGCATCGCTCGTTGGCCATCAATTTAACGGGTTCTTTCAATTGCACCCGCGCTGCGCTTCGTCCTTTAATGAAAGCCAAAGACGCAGGCCGCATCATCAACATCAGCTCTGTGGTTGCCGAAATGGGCAACGCTGGCCAGGCTCCCTATGTGGCTGCCAAGGCGGGGCTCATCGGCCTAACGAAGACCTGGGCACGCGAATACGCCAGCCGCGGGATCACCTGCAATGCGGTGACTCCTGGTTGGATCGACACCGACATGACCTCTTCCGAACTGCCTGAGGCGAAACGCGCTGAATTAACCCAGCAAATTCCCTTGGGTCGGGTTGGAAAGCCCGAAGACATTGCCGCCGCAGTTGCGTTTTTGGCTAGCCCCGCGGCTAGCTACATCACGGGACAGGTTTTGCGGGTCAATGGCGGTCTTCTGATGTAAGTTACCGCACCCTGAAGAATATAACGCTTTGGGTCAAGTAGAACACAAACGGAAAAGGAACGAGACAATGGCCGATACAGTTGAAGAGAAAGTCATCAAGCTCATCTCTGAGCAGCTCGAAGTGGATGCCGAGAAGGTGATCCCGAGCGCATCCTTCACCGAGGATCTGAAGGCCGACTCACTCGCCATCGTTGAGCTGGTATTGGCGCTTGAAGAGTCGTTCAAAGTTGAAATCCCCGACGAAGAGACCGAGAAGATCAAGACTGTCGGCGACGCAATCAACTACATCAAGAACCACGCCGCGTAAAGCACGCAAGAATCGTAAGGCGTGACCCTGCGGGGTGGCCGGTGTGGCCACCGCAGGGCTTTGGGCCTTAATACCTATTCGTCTGGAGGACGGAACTTCATGTCACGTAGAGTGGTCATCACTGGCATCGGTATGATTTCCCCACTTGGGGTAGGTACCGAGGAAAATTGGCAAGGGTTGTTGGCGGGGCGTTCAGGAATTGGGCGTATCACCAAATTCGACACCACCAATTTTGCAACGCAGATCGCTGGCGAAGTGCATGGTTTCGATCCCATCCGCTGGATAGCCGCGCGTGAATCGAAGTCGATGGACGTGTTCGTTCAGTTCGCTATTGCAGCAGGCGCAATGGCGGTTGAAGACTCAGGCTTGAAGATTGAAGGCGAGTTTGCTGAACGCGTAGGCGTTTTCGTTGGTGCTGGCTTGGGCGGCATTACCACGATCGAACGTACCCATGACAGCCTCCGCGAAAAGGGACCTCGGCACGGTATTTCGCCCTTCTTCGTGCCAGGCATCATCATTAACTTGGCGCCCGGGCAGATCTCGATTCGGCACGGAGCCAAGGGTCCGAACTATAGCCACGTGTCTGCGTGTTCCACAGGAACACACGCGATAGGCGATGCCATGAGGCTCATCAAGCACGGCTATGCCGATGCAATGATCTGCGGTGGTACGGAAGCTACGATTACCCCTTTGGGCGTTGGCGGCTTCAACGCGGCTCGCGCGTTGTCTACCAACAACAGCGATCCAGCGGGTGCTTCTCGTCCGTTCGACAAAGCGCGCGACGGCTTCGTCATGTCTGAAGGTGCGGGCATCGTAATGTTGGAAGAGTTGGAACACGCCAAAGCGCGTGGCGCCAAGATTTACGCAGAGATGCTTGGCTATGCGGCCAACTCTGACGCTCACCACATAACTGCACCAGCACCGGAAGCTGAAGGTGCTCAGCGGTGTATGAAGTTGGCGTTGAACGATGCCAGCCTTCGCCCTGAAGACATCGACTACATCAATGCTCACGGTACCTCCACCAAAATGAACGACATGAACGAGTCGATAGCGGTGAAGAAGGTGTTTGGTGATCACGCTCGCAAGGTGATGGTCAGTTCAACGAAATCGATGACGGGTCACATGTTAGGTGCCGCTGGTGGTATTGAAACCGCCATCTGTGCACTCACGGTGTCTCGCGGCGTGGTGGCCCCAACCATCAACTACACAACGCCGGATCCTGATTGCGATCTTGATTACGTGCCCAACACGGCGCGCGAAGTGCCTGTGCGAACAGCGCTGTCTAACAGCTTCGGCTTTGGCGGAACGAACGCCTGTTTGATTCTCGGTCGTTACGACGGCAAGTAGAAGCGGTAGCGAAATCCGCCGTACTTCTAGAAGGACACGGCGTCGATGTAGACAGTTCCTTTCCAGCCTCCTGCCTGGCAAAGGAACTGAACGCCAAACCATTCGAGATCATTCACTTCATAGTCTGCTGGTAACACTACATTGATCGTGTTCCATGCGTCTTTGGCCAAACCATCGACGTTCATGAAAGTGCCTTGCCAACGACCAACACCCGCGCGGCTGGTTCCTTGGGTTACAACGAAGGGTTGAACGCCAAGCAGCTTGTTTCCTACAGGAATCCAGACACGATACTTTACGGTTTGGCCGGGCTTCAGCGCTGGAGTGATTGTTTTTGGCTCGCCGATGTACCGTTCGGTTCCGTTGGCGGCGTTCGTTTGGGTATCAATCGTAACGGAAAGCGAGGCTGTGCCTGTGGAAGCTTTCGCGGTCGATCGCGCTATGACTGAACCATGGGCCTTTAGGTCGATCCAGTTTTGTGTGTCGATCTCGAAGTCGTAGGCGGTCGCGCGCACTGGGGGGGGCGGCGTCGTCCCGCCCATGCCACCCGTGCCGGGTGGAGGTGTTGTCCCACCCATGCCACCCATGGCGGGCGGAGGCGTTGTCCCGCCAGCTCCGAGAGGGACGACCGTGGCGGTGTCCGTCTCAAACAAACCAGCGTCGGGTTCTAGCGCGTTTGCTTGCCCGGAAGTTCCGGCCGTTCCGGGGGAATTTGTTGTGCCACCATCGCGCTTGCCCTGTGTCTGTGACGCGGGGTCTGTGTCATTGGGCGTTGGCACCACCGCCAACGGATCGTCGTTCGCAACGGTGCAAGCAGCCACCAAACAACAAATTGCGGCGGCAACTAGGTATCGAAGGTCCGCGAGTTTGCTGCATGTCAATGTTCGTCGCCGTTTCATCATTACTCTCCCCACAAGACTAGGTGGCCAAGGTTAGCACTTAGATAAGCAACATCTATGCGCACATGGCAGCCTCAACGTCACTCATCTCTTTGGGAATCGCGGCCGTTAATACTTCGTGGCTTGTAGCGGTTACGAGGACGTCGTCTTCAATCCGTATGCCACGCACATCGGCGAACTCGGCCAAGCGAGACCAGTTGACCATCGCCTTGAGCTTGGGATCTTGGCCCATGTCCTCGTGCTGCAAAATTGCAGGCACTTGATAGAATCCAGGTTCGATCGTAACCGCCATACCGGGCAACAGATCGCGGTCCAAACGCAGCGTCCGTAGCTTGAAGTTCTTGGTTCGTTGTCGGCCAGGTGCGTACCCAGCCCGATCTCCAAGATCTTCCATGTCGTGAACATCAAGACCCAAAAGGTGGCCCGTTCCGTGAGGGAAGAATAGCGACACAGCTCCTTCTTCCACCAGATCGTCCACCTTGCCCATCAGAATTCCAACATCTACCAAGCCCTCTCCCATCCTCTGTAGGGCCAACATGTGTATTTCGCGGTAGCGGGCACCGGGTTTAACCGCGGCAATGAGATCCTTTTGTGTTTGAAGGACCACATTGTAAAGCGTGCGCTGCGTGTCCGAGAACGTTCCTTTTGCGGGCCACGTTCGCGTAACATCACTTGCAAATCCGCCCGCGCTTTCGGCACCAACATCAGCCAAAAGAAGATCGGATTCTGTGATCAGGTGATGGTGCAATTCGTTGTGCAAAACTTCGCCATGTACGGTAACGATTGAGCCATAAGCAAGCGTGAGATCACGCGCGGTAATCTCAGCTTCCATGGCTGCGCGGACGTGGCTTTCTTTAAGACCCGGCTTCGTCGCCCGCATGCCTGCAGCGTGCGCTGCCTGTGTGGCCACAACGGCAGACCGCATCTGCTCCACCGCCGCGTCATCGTGAATCAACCGCAAGGACACCGTCGCGTCGGCCAAGGGGTAATCGAAGGGGTCAAGAGTTCCCGAAACCAAAGGCCTACCCAAAAAAGAGGCTTGTTGTGCGCATGTTCTGAAGTCTGCGGCAGGCAAGGTTTGCACCGCGAGGCCAGCCACTGAAGTTGCCAGTTCTCCCAAAGGCACAACACGGCAGCCCATGGCCTGTGAAAGCTCAAACAACGTTGGTTCTGGGCCATGCCACAGGGCACTTGCTGGATCCGGCTCAGGCGCGAGCACCATCCATTCGTCGCCATTCCATAGGCCAAAGGCTCCTTGCAAGGGCAACCCGAAAAGATAAAGAAAGTGACTGCCTGCCCTATAGGGGTACGCGTTGGCCAAGTAGTTACGGGGCGAGGGCAGACCCGCCGCCACCAAGGCTGCTTGCCTTCCTAAGGCTTGGCTCAAGCGATGCCGACGCGCTGAAAAAGAGGAGGCCTGGAATGAAGACAGATCCATGGACCAAGTATACGAGGCAAGGCTGGCATATACTCAAATCCTTGCCATGGACTCTGCCAATGTTTCCCGTTCTCGATCCCCACGTCGTGTTTCCGCAGTGAAATCCCGATCGTTTGATTTTTTCATAGGTGTCGACGGTGGCGGGTCTAAGACCGTTGCCTTGGTGGCCGATGACAAAGGGCGCGTGAAGGGCCGTGGCGAGGCAGGCACAAGCAACCATCACATTGCCGGTTGGCGTGGTGGATTTCTGGCTGTACTGCAAGCCGTGCAGATGGCGCGAACGGCTGCTGGGTGTCTTGATAGACCTGCGCTTGCCGTATGCATGGGCATGGCTGGAGCGGATACAGTTGAAGATCACGCACGCACGGCAAGCTGGCTAAAGCGGCAGGCGCTAGGCCGCAGCAGCTTGGTGGTTAACGATGGCGCTCTCTTGCTGGCCGCAACGAAGCAATCCGAAGGCGTAGCGGTCGTGTGTGGCACGGGCTCGATCGCTTGGGGGCAGGACGGCAAAGGAAGGCGCGCGCGTGCAGGCGGATGGGGTCATCTTATCGGCGACGAAGGCTCCGGGTACGCGCTTTCGATTCAAGCCTTGCGCCACACCGTTTCGGCGGCCGATGGGCGTTCTAGTTGGGATGCGCTCAGCAAGGCCGTTTTGCGTTTTTACGGGTTAAAGACTGCGCAAGGGTTGTTGCCCTTCGTCTATGGGCCTCAAATAGCCAAGGCGGACATAGCCAGGCTTGCTCCGTTGGTGTTCAAGTTGGCGGCGCGGGGAGATGCAGTGGCCAACGCGTTGGTTGATGATGCGGCGGCTTCGCTGGCCACACTAGTTTCATGTGTTGCGCGTGAATTGGGCCTTCGAAAGCCCGCTATGGCCTTTGGTGGCAGCCTGCTGGTGAAGCAAAAGGTCTTGCGGGATAGGCTGTTGGCAAGGTTACCCCAACACGGAGGCCATGTGACCTTGGTGACTGAGCCCGCCGTCGGGGCCCTGCATCTTGCGGTTCAAGCCGCGAAATCCTTGTCATAGTTACTCCAATCCCGGCGCTGGTTGGGGTAGCTGGTACAATTTGCACAACTGTTGCACCGCAAGCAGGACTGCTGGCGGGCTCCGGTTAGGATTGCATCCAAACTCACATGGCCAAACGAGCGAAGAGCCCAAAGAAGCGCCCCACGGACCTGCGCCCACGCGATGCCTCGCAAGCGAAGCTTTTCATAAACCGTGAATTGTCGTGGCTTGCGTTTAACAACCGCGTTTTGGATGAGGCCTGCAGTTCAGCCACGCCTTTGGCGGAACGTCTGAAATTTCAGGCCATTGTTAACTCGAACTTGGACGAGTTTTTCATGGTGAGGGTGGCAGGTCTCAAACAGCAACTTGCCGGAGGCATCGAAGATACCGCTGCGGATGGAATGAGCCCGCGCGAGCAGCTGGCCGCTGTGAGCAAGCAAGTTCACGAGATGGTGAACCGTCAATACGAAAACTGGCGGCAGGAAGTGGCGCCCGCTTTGGCCGAAAAGGCAGGCGTTCGTCTGTTGCGGCCTGAAGAACTATCAGTCGAGCAAAAAGCGGTGGCTCACGCTTATTTCAAATCTGATGTTTGGCCTGTCCTCACGCCCCTGGCGGTCGATCAAGGTCATCCATTTCCGGCTCTGCGAAATCGAAGTTTGAACCTTGTTATCCTGTTGCATCAGGAGAACGAGAGCATGGCCCGGCGGGAGACGATTATCGCCGTTGTGCAGGTGCCAACCATCCTTCCCCGCCTGGTTGATCTATCTCCAGATAAAGCCGATGTTGTGCTTTTGGAAGACGTGATCGCGATGCATGTGGGCGATCTGTTCCCAGGGTTCCGCGTGATTTCGTGCAGCCCGTTCCGCATCATTCGCAACTTCGATCTCGACATCGACGAAGAAGAAGCCGAGGACCTACTAAAGACCATTCAAAAGGAATTGCGTCGGCGCGAACGCGGTCAGGCCGTTCGTATGACGATCGCCGAAAGTGCGCCCCCCGAAGTGGTTACGTTCTTACAAAAGGCGTTGCGCCTTGAGGCGGACGATACGTATCTGATTGATGGTCCCTTGTCGTTGGGGGATCTACTTCCGCTTTACAGCCGCGAGGAGCTTAAACCCTTTCGCGAAGAAAAGTTCTCGTCGCAAGCGGTTCCGCCGTTGCAAGAGTACGAGGACATATTCAAGGTCATTCGCCAGCGCGACATCCTTTTGCATCACCCTTACGAATCTTTCGATCACGTGATCGAGTTCATTTCTGAGGCGGCAGACGATCCAAACGTGTTGGCGATAAAGCAAACCCTTTACCGCACCAGCGCTGATTCTCCCATCGTTCGGGCCTTGATTCGTGCCGCTGAAAACGGCAAACAAGTCACGGCCGTCGTTGAACTCAAAGCACGTTTCGACGAAGGGTCGAACATCGAATGGGCGCGCATGCTTGAAGAATCAGGTGTGCACGTTGTTTATGGTTTGGTCGGACTCAAGACCCACTGCAAGATGAGTCTGGTCGTACGTCGTGAAGACGCCAAGGTTAGACGCTATGTTCATTTGTCCACGGGCAACTACAACCCTTCAACCGCGAAATTGTACGGCGATTTGTCGCTAATCACGGCGCGGGAAGAGTTTGCGGACGATGCGGGCGCTTTGTTCAACTTGATCACCGGCTATTCGTCTCCGCCCTCTTGGAAGCGTTTCGCGGTGGCCCCTGTTGGGCTCAGCGAACGGATTATTGAACTTATCGATCGCGAGACCGCTTTAAAGGACAAGGGACGCGTCGTGGCTAAGATGAATTCGTTGGTGGATGCCGACGTGATTCGCGCACTTTACCGGGCCTCTACAGCTGGCGTGCGCATAGACCTGTTGATTCGAGGCGTTTGCTGCTTGCTCCCCGGGGTGCCAGGCACCAGTGAAAACATTCGCGTGACCAGCATTGTGGACAGGTTCCTGGAGCACGCCCGCATCTTTCACTTTGGTAACGGTGGAGCAGACGAAGTCTACTTGTCTTCAGCCGATTGGATGCCGCGCAACTTCGTGCGTCGGGTGGAAGTGTTGTTTCCTATCGAAGACCCAGATCTGCGGCGGCGTATCGTTGACGAGATCCTGGGTACACAACTTGCCGACAACGTGAAGGCGTTTCGGTTGCGGCCTGATGGTGTCTATGAACGAGCCAAGTCCCCAGAAGGGGCGCCCATGGTCCGCTGCCAAACCCGGTTCATGGAGCTGGCTCGCCGGAAGTCGCAAGGCACTGACGATTCCCGCACGGGAGGCCCGCCACTGGTTCCGCGAGTGGCTCCGCCTGACCTTAGGCCGTCGAGCAGCCAAACCGCTCCCGCCGTGCTGACCCTTGTGGAACGGGACCCTAAAGATCAGATCTCTTGACGGCCCCTGTGGTCGTGCCAAGCTAAGCGTTGATGGCGAAAACGGAGAAGGGCCTGGAGCGCGATCTCCAAACCTTGGAAAAGCCCAAGGTTGCGCGGCCCAAGCTCTACGAAGTGCTGTTACACAACGACGATTACACCACGCAAGAGTTCGTGGTGTTCGTGTTGATGAGGTACTTTCACCTTGATGGGGCCAAGGCTCGGCAAATCATGATGCACATACACACCAAGGGTGTGGGTGTGGCTGGTGTGTTCACCTACGAGGTGGCCGAAACCAAGGCGCAGCAAACAATTCGTTACGCACGCGAGCACGAAATGCCGCTGCAGGCTTCAATTCGCGCCCAAGGGGGCGGTGAGGCTTGACTGCGGTTTGAGGGTGGTTCCGTAGGAGAGGACGCAAGTGGCAAAATTTCCGCCAGAGAAAGACGATAACGAAGAGCCTTCGGTGCTTAGCCCCGAACTTGAGGCGGCGTTGCGCCGCGCTCTTGATGATGC
>Ga0105046_10005126_pt1 | contig 20771 bp, 17 predicted proteins | sample MAT03_FD_78385 | JGI IMG/M metagenome (GOLD analysis project Ga0105046, IMG submission 78385) | Freshwater microbial communities from Lake Fryxell liftoff mats and glacier meltwater in Antarctica - MAT-03 (megahit assembly) | ecosystem: Environmental > Aquatic > Freshwater > Ice > Liftoff...
CGACGCGCCGCTCACCCGGCTGCTGCTCGCCTGGGCGGTGGGCACTTTCGCGGCCGTCACCGCGCCGGCGCAGGCGCACGCTCATTACTTCCAGTTGCTCCTGCCGCCGCTGTGCGTGGGCGCCGCGATGGGCATCGCCAGCCTCCCGCGGGCGCGCTTCCCGCGGCTAGCGCCGGGTGTCGCCGGGGCGATTCTTGCGTTCCTGATCTGGCGGCAACTTTCGCAATTCGCGCTGACGGCCGACCAATGGTCGATCGAAAAATACGGACCGATCTGCCTCGACGTCTATGCGGCGGCGACGCAGATCGATCGCAACCTCCCGCCGGGGCAAACCTTCTTTACGATCTCCGACGAAATCGGGCTCTACTGGTACACCCGCCGGCCGATGCCCAGCGGCATCATCAAATTCCGCGCGGTCGGGGACGGCCCGCTCTCACAAAAGCTGACCGACCAACTGTTGAAAGATCTCGAATCATCGCAGCCGGCGGCCATTCTCGCGCAGCCGGCGGTGTATGACGCTTTTGACCGGGCGCACCCGCTGATACGATGGATTGACGATCGATACGTCGAAATCGATACGGTTAAGATCGACAATTTTCGGTGGCTCATGCGGCGCGCAGTTGGCAAGACGGATTGAGTAGCCGCGCGGCAAAAAGCCTGGGTTCCCTCTGCCGCGCGGAGGGATAAACTGGACGCACACACAATGCCTATCGCAAGTTCGGTCATCCTCGGAAAAGACGTCAAAATTTTCCACCCCGACCTGGTGAATCTTTACGGATGCTCGATCGGCGACGGGACGCGCGTCGGCACTTTTGTGGAGATTCAGCGGGGCGCGATCATCGGGAAAAAATGCAAAATTCAGTCGCACAGTTTCATCTGCGAAGGCGTGACGATTGAAGACGAATGCTTCATCGGCCACGGCGTGATGTTCATCAACGACCTGCTCCCCCGCGCCACCACCGACACCGGCGAACTTGCCGGCGACGCGGACTGGCAAATCGTCCCCACGCGGGTCAAACATCGCGCCGCCATCGGCAGCAACGCGACAATTCTTTGCGGCGTTACGATCGGCGAGGGTGCCCTCGTCGGTGCAGGAGCCGTGGTAACGAAAGACGTCCCCGATCACGCAGTCGTCATGGGCAACCCCGCGCGCATCACCGGCGACGCCAGGCAGCTTGAAGTCTGATCACGAACCGAAAATCAAAAATTGAGAATCGAGAAATCTACTGCGGCTTCACCGCCGCAATGATCTGGTCGATCCGCTGCTGCGCTTCGGGGGGTTGGGTGGGTCGCATTTCGGTGAGCACGCCGGCGACGGCGACGCCCATCTCGATGAGCTGTTGTTGCGACTGATCTCGCTGTTTCCAGTCTTCGTGATTGAGCTGCTCGACGAGCATGCGGATCTGCTCCACCATCGGCGTGCTCGGCTGCGGGAGCGGATTTTCATAGCTCGCGATCAGCGTCACGGGCACGCGGATCGACGCACCGCTGCGCAGGCTCACCGTCACCTCGCCGGCTTCGAGCTGTCCGCTTACGGTCGTGCCGTCCCAGAGCGTGATCTGCACGTCGGTCGGGCCGGCCTGTGTGCGGGCCATGCCCTTAATTTCCCCGCCGTTGATCGTCAGCGTGTCGAACGCCGTCGCGAGCTTCAACTGCCCGGCAATTTCGCCGACCAGTTGGTCGTTGTTGACCAGAGACATCGTCGGCGCGTCGGTGTTGATGCCGTCCTCCGCGGCGGGCGTGAGCTGCAGCCGCGACAGCGCGCTGCCCGGCAGCTTAACCACAGGGTTTCCCGCCACGCCCGCAAGCTTCAAGTCCAGCACCTCCGCCGTCATCAAGCCGGCGAAGTGCGATCCATCCTTCAGCACAATTTCATGCACGCCGTGTTCTTCACTCTCGAACACGATCGCGCCGATCGCGCCCGGCGAGAGCTTCAGTTGTCCGTATCGCGTGGCGAATTCAAGGTCTGATTCGGGCAGCACAATTTCCATCCGGTCGCCGCTGCGAAGTACCACCATTGGCTTTTCAAACGTCCATTCCTCCGGCTCATTCGCGCGATTCCGCGTGCCGAAGCGCGTGATCTGCGACAGCGGAATCTGCGTCGTCTGGCCGCTGGAAAGCAGCAGTTCGATCGAATCTTTCTCCAACTGCCCGCCGAAGATTTCGCCCTGCGTCGTCACCAGTAGTTGCCGCGGGCGGAACTGTCCGACGTTGATCATGCCCACGATCTTGCCGGCCTCGAGCTCCACCTTGCCGTACTGGGCGGAAAGCTTGAATGTCTGTTCCTTGATCGTCCCCTTCACCTGGTCCCCGCCGCGCAGCTCGACCACGTCCAGCACGTCGCCGCGGAGCAGTTCAATCTCACCGATGAAACCCTGTCCGCCGGGAAAGTTGACGATCAGCTTCCGCAGCTCCGGGTCCACTTCTTTCAGCAACTGCGCCGTCTTCAGCGCGAGCACCCATTCCTGTCCCTGCTGCACGTTCTGGGTCGTGAAATGCAGGTGCATGATCGCCACCTCTTTGCCCGCGGGGATCGTCAGCGGAAAGCTCGCCTGCACGTAGTTGTTTCCCTGCGGCCAGTTGATGGTCACCGGCTGCTTGCACCCGGCCCCGGCGAACACTTCCACCACGCTGCGCCCGGCGCCGGTTTCGGCAACCCAGGCAAGGTTCTGATCTTTCTTCTTCGGGTCCGCGACGTACTCCGCCCGGTTAATGCCGAAGTTCAGATTCGTCTGAATCATCACCGTCGTCTGCACGTCCTGGCCTTGCGGGTTTTTGATAATGTCGATGTAACGAACCGACCCTTCCTCGCGATCGAACGATATCCGACGCGTGACGATCAGCGCCGCCGCCTGCATATTTTCAAACACCAGCTCGCCGGTTTTTTCTTCGATCCGCGCCGTGTTCTGAAGCGCGTTCGGCTGCTGCCCGTTGATCGTCAGCATCGCGCCCTGGCTGTACAACGGCTGGTTGCCCTGCTGCTGCAGCCAACCGTTTTGATAAATCATCCAGGTGTTGCCTGCGTTATCAGGAACCTGAAACGGCAGGTTCACCGTCCCCGCAGCCACGGGCATTAACTTCCGCGCCAGCGCCGGGCCTGCCGCAAGCAGCATCAACGCCACGCCCATCCAAAACATAGAACGCTTCATGAAAGCTCCTTCACGCAGGCGACAACAATCAAATCTAACCACGAAGACGCGTTGGCACGAAATAAGATCCGGAAAGAATCAGATCAATTTCTGAATTTCACCCGGCGGAGCACGAGAGGTTTTACGTACCTCTCGTGCCTTCGTGCCGAGATAGCGTCAGGTGATCTTATGCAGCCAGATGACTTCGCCGGACGCATGCCGCAGTTCGCCGGTGATGCAACCGGCGACCACACCCGCGACGTCTTCGGGGCGCATCGTTCGGTCGTTGGCGAACTGTTGCTCGCTAAACAGTCCGCGGAACATGGTGGTTTCGGTCGCGCCCGGGGCCACGACGTGCACGCGCACGCCGATCTTCGCGCCTTCCTTCGCCAGTGCTTGCGAGAAAACGTTAATGCCCGCCTTGGCGGCGCCGTACGCGGCGAAGCCGTCCATCGGGTCGCGCGCGGCGAGCGACGAAATGCTGACGATCACGCCCGATGACTGTTTCGCGAACACCGGCCAGACCAGCTTGCTCAGATAAAAAACCGACGAAAGATTCGTGTCGATCGTCGCCCGCCACTCGTCGTTGGACATCTCCTGAAACGGCTTGAGCGGAGCGAGCCCCGCGTTGTTGACGATCGCGTCGATGCGCCCGAACCGGTCGAGCGTCGCCTTCACCACACCCTCGAGCGACTCGAATCTCGAAACGTCCGCGGCCGCCACCAGCGATTCTTCGCACAGCTTCGCGGTTGCGTTAAGTTCATCGGCGCTGCGCGAAACCAGCGCAACCGCCCACCCGCGCCGAGAAAGTTCCACCGCCGTCGCGCGGCCGATACCGCGGCCGGCACCCGTGATAATTGCTGTGGGTCGATTCATCACATTAATCGTAACACCGCCACAAACCCCTCACCACTTTCGTCGCCGGCGCTGTGCGATCACCGGCCGACGCGCAGCAGCACTTTTCCCATCCATCCGATTTTCATTGTTTGAATACTTCCCCTCGGCCACACCCGCGTTCGGAGTGTCTGAAGTATACTCCCGCCCCATGAATAACCTCGATTGGTTCGCCGACGCTCGTTACGGCATGTTTATCCATTACGGACTCTACAGCATCGTCGGGCACGGGGAATGGGCGTTCAACCGCGAGGCAATTCCGGTGGACGAGTATCGATCATTGAAAGATCGGTTCACCGCCGAAAATTTCGACCCCACCGCGCTGTGCGATCTGGCAGTGCGTGGGGGAATGCGCTACATCAACCTCACCACCATGCACCACGACGGCTTCCGCCTGTACGACACGAAGCTGAGTGATTTCAAGTCCACCCTTTCCCCCGCGCGACGGGACCTCGTCGCCGAACTGGTGTCGGCGGCGCGGGAGCGCGGGTTGCGCGTCGCGCTGTATCACAGCCTGAACAACTGGATCGACAAGCCCGATTCCGTAGACGCTTTGGAATCTCCGGCCTCTTACGAACAGTTCATCGCCAGCACGTTCGCGCGAATCGAAGAGCTGGTGCGGCTGTTCAATCCGATCGACGTGCTGTGGTACGACGGCTGGTGGCCTTTCAATGCCCAGAAGTGGCAAGGCGAGCGCATGAATGACATGGTGCGCAAGATCCAGCCGCACATTCTGTTCAACGGACGCAACGGATTGCCCGGAGACTTCGGCACGCCCGAGCAGCACCTTTCGGCACCGAAGCCCTGGCGGCCGTTCGAGGGGTGCGTGACGCTGAACGGCAATTGGGGATTTCATTCCGGCGATCACGACTGGAAAAGCCCGTGGCAGGTGATTGAGATGCTGGCGACGTGCGCGCAGAACCGGGGCAATCTGCTGCTGAACATCGGCCCGCGCGGGGACGGTGCCGTGCCGGAAGAATCGGTGCGGATCATCGAGGCGGTCGGCGCGTGGCTGAAAACAAACGGGGAGGCGATTTTCGACACGGACTTTTTCACGTTCGATCTTCAGGAGAAGGGCAGTCATCGGGGGGATTGGCATCATCACGGGCCGATCACGGCGCGCGGGAACCATTTGTATCTGCTGCTGCGCAAGTGGCCGGGCCCGAAGTTCGCGATCGGTGGCTTGGGCGCGACTCCCCGCGCGGCTTCGCTGCTGGGGACGGGGCGGCGCGTAGCATTTTCTGTCGAAGGGTCGCGCGTCGTGTTTTCGGGTCTGCCTGCCGAGCCGGTGGATGTGTTGTGTACGGTTCTGAAGCTGGAGTTCGATTGCCCGCCGACAATGTACCTCACCGGCGGCTTGCGCGAGCCGCGTATTCCGCACCCGCATTACGACCCGTGCCCGTCGGACATTGCGCATTGAGAATCTAAGCGGAATCTCAAGCCCTGCCACTGCAATGGCAAGGCCGGATGACGTTTCCCCACATGGAGTGCGCGCAGGCAAAAGCCCCGGCCGCGAGCAGCCGGGGCTTTTTGATTTCGATCACAGGGCCGGCCCAGTCGGCGGGGCGTTACTGGCTCACGCATCGACCAATGCGGATCAGTCGTCGAGCAGCAGGTGTTCGGTGGGAATGACGCGGAACACCTCTTCGGTGCTGGTCAGCCCGCGGGCCACTTTGAGCAGCGCGGCCTGGCGGAAATCGAGCATGTTTTCTTTCATCGCCTGGTCGTGAATCTGACGCGTGGGCGTGCCGTCGGAAATTAAGTTGCGGATCGTCTTGGAGATGGTCATCACCTCGAAAACACCCGTTCGGCCGGCGTAGCCGAGATTGGCGCAGGCGTCGCAACCGCGTGGGGCGTAGAGGGTGTTGCCCTCGTCGGCACCGAGCCACGGACGGACTTCGTCGAAGGTGTGCGGGGCGTCGGAGAGATCGAAGCTCATCCGGCACTTCGGGCAGAGCGTCCGGACGAGCCGCTGCGCGATGACCCCGCGCAGCGCCGTGGACAAAAAGTGCGGGTTCACACCCAAAGCGCGCATCGACTGCACCGCACCCGCCGCGGTGGCGGCGTGGATGGTTGCGAACACCAGGTGTCCGCTGTTGGCGGCGCGGATCGCGATGGCGGCGGTTTCCTCGTCGCGCACCTCGCCGATCATGATGACGTCGGGGGATTGTCGCAGCACGCTTTTCAGCAGCTCCGCCCAACTGAGCCCGATCAACGCGTTGGTGCCCGACTGCCGAATGCCGTCGACGTCGTACTCAATCGGGTCTTCGATCGTGTTGATCTTCCGCTCGCCGGTGTTGAGCTTGCGGAGGCTCGCATACAGGGTGGCGGTTTTTCCCGAGCCGGTGGGGCCGGTCACCAAAATCAGCCCGCTGGGGCTTTCAAGGAGATCGGACACCGCGCTGAGCTGCTCATTTGTGAAGCCGAGATTGGCGATGTCAAACAGCGCGTGCCCGCGGACCAGAAGCCGCATCGCCAGATCCTCGCCGTGGATGGTGGGGATCATGTTGATGCGCAAGTCGACGGTGTCGTCACCGTCTTCGGAATTGTAGATCCACCGCCCGTCCATCGGGCGTCGCTTTTCCGAGAGATTCATCCCGGCGTTGGCTTTGATGTAGGAGATCGCTTTAAGCCCCAGCTCGCCGGGCAGGATCGATACCGTGCCGATCGTGCCGAGGTGCCGCACCTGTGCCGTGACGTCCTTTGAATTGGTGACCAGAAACAGGTCGGACGCGCCGAGCGATACCGCGTAGTCGATGAGCTTGGTGACCGCCTTTTCGGCGGTGAGCTTGGAGACGTCCATCAGCGGAACTTTCCGAGTCGCCAGGGCTTCAGTTGCGGTCGTGCTCATGCGGTGGCTCCGTTGATCAACACCCGCGCGGCCGCTTCGTCGGCGGCCAGCGGTAGGACTTTCCCGATCTTCAGCAGGCTGAAAACCTGTTCCACTTTTGTAGGAATGGAATGCACGACCATCATCCCCCCGCCGGATTTAAACCCTTTGTGGCAGTTGATGAGCCACCCCACGGCCGACGAATCGACATAGGTGGTGTGCTTCAAATCAAGCAGCACGCGGTGCTTCGACCAATTCGCGCCGAGCACGCCTTCCAGCGGGTTTTTGCCGTCCGACGAAAAATCAGCGGTGGTGATGTTTCCTTCGGCGGCCAGCTTGATATAGCCCTCCTTCTCGAAGGAGAGCAAATTGAGTTTCATCGGGGCGCTCCTCGGGTACACAGGAATAGGCACGGTAAGGGTCATGGGAAGCTCGCTTGCGCCCTGACTCGACACCGCCGGAGCGATTATGCAGAGTCGGTCTGATGCCTGCAACAACATGTGAAACACTTAACGTTAATGTGTCATCGGCATGAAGCTCCCGGCGATGAAGCGCCGCCGGAAAGATGCAATTTAGTCGATTCTTATCTCCCTGCGTCGGCAACTTTTGCCAGTTTCGCGCGTCTTAAAGGTGCCGAGCATCCTTCCCCCGCCCGCGCGAACCGGGCAGGCGGCGCACCGGGTGCAATTTTTGATGGGCGTCTTGCTAATCGGCCGTTACCATGAGAATCATAATGAATCGACATCAATCGAATTTTTTCAGGTGGGTTGCGGCCGGGGTGTGCCTGCTGATGACGACCGGCACGTCTGCCCGTGCAGATCTGAAAGACGCCTGGAGCTTTCAATCAAAGCGGTACGACATCACCACCGACGTCGATAAAGAACTCGGCAAAGAAATCGGCAAACACATGGACGCGGTGTACGACGAGTACGCCAAACGCATGGCGGGGTTCCGGCCAATCAGTGACGTTAAACGTTTCCCGCTTTACGTCTGGGAGCGCTACGAAACTTATCTGCAGTTCACGCAATCCAAAGGCTTCAAAGCCGACAACAGCGGCGGGGTTTTCTTCTGGGGGCCGCAGGGGAGCGGGCTGTCCACGTGGGTGGAAGGCCAAAGCCGGCTGAAAATGTATTACGTCCTTCAGCACGAAGGTTTTCACCAGTTCGCGTTCATGCGCATCCACCAAGACCTTCCGCCGTGGGTGAACGAAGGACTGGCTGAATATTTCGGCGACGCGCTGCTGATCGACGGGAAGCTGGTCCCCGGCAAGCTCGATAAAGAACGACTCGACCGCATGAGCCGCGCATTGAACGAGCACAAGTTCATCGACTTCAAAGATCTGATGACGATGAACAACGAACAGTGGGTCGCGCGCGTGACCGGCGGCGATGCCAACATGAGCCACATGTACGACATGGCCTGGGCGGTGACGTATTGGCTTATCCACTTCAAGAACGGCAAGTATCGGTCGTCGCTCGAGGAATACCTGAACCTGCTCAACAGCGGCCGCGGGAAGGAAGAATGTTTTGAAAAGGTCTTCGGTCAGGATCTCAAAGCGTTCCAGACTGCGTTCGAAGACGGGCTTCCGAAGCTGGAATCAGACCCGTGGTTTACCGCCGTGCGGCGGGTTCAGTTTTACGCAGAGGTGCTTAAGGCGCTGCACGCCAAAGGCGTTCGGCCGAAAGACTTCGGCAAGCTACGGGAGATCGTCATCCGCTCGGGGATGGGCGCGATTGTGAAAGAGCGCGACATTGTGAAGCGCGACGACCGCGAAATTCAGCTGAATAACGAATCGGAAGAACTCGGCTTTCCCAAGCCGGCGATCGTGGAACTCGTCCCCCGCGCGGACGACACCGTGCCCGACGGAATGCTGATCACCGGACTTAAGCCGACCACGATCCGCCTGAGCTGGCGGGTGAACAAACTCGGCAACCTCGTCGAGGAAATTACCTACGAGAAAAGAAGCACCCTCGCCCGCAAAGCAACCACCCGCGCGGTGGCGGAAAAGGGTAAGTAAATCGCCGTTGCCAACCGCTGCCAACCGCGCGTAAAATGCGGCCATGGGACGCGGCTCGACACTCAATATCTCACTGACCCCGAAGCTTAAGAAGTACATCGAACGGCGAGTGAAAAGCGGTGCCTACAGCTCCGCCAGTGAACTCGTGCGCCAGAGTCTGATGTTCATGGAAAAGCAGGAAAAAGCGGACGCCAAATACTGGGCGGAGGTGCGGAAGAAGGTGGCCGAGGCGGAAAAGGAGATTGCTGACGGGGCGGGCATTCCTGGCGAGGTCGCCTGGTCAGAAATTCAAAAGTTCATGGACGAGCGCGAGCACAGCCGGGCGCGCCGACGCAGGGCGGGTTGAACGATGGAAGCCTTTCAGGTCGCCCCCCGCGCCGTACGTGACATCCACGATATCTACGACTACATCGAGCGGCAGAGTCCTCAGAATGCGCGCCTCGCCGTCTCGCGAATTTACTCTGCCAGCCAGGACATTGCAGCGACGCCGAAGCTGGGCCATCCTGTTTCTGAGCTGAAGACAAACATTCGTATCTTTGAAGTGGGCGGCTTCTATCTCATTTATGACCCAGGGACACGCCCGCTGACAATACTTCGCGTTGTGCGGGTGACTCGCAACCTCAACCGCATCCGACTTATATGAAAAGTCACGCCGGCGTAACGGTCACTTCCTTCACGTGGATCTGTCCCTCGTCGCAGAGCACGCCTATCGCCCCGCCGACCAGCGGCTGATAGGCGTCGAAGATCTCGAAGATCTTTTTGTCGTCGACGTAGGCTTCAATTCGCTCGTCCTGAATCCGCAATGCAAGCTCGTACGTCTGCCGCCACCGCCACACGAACGGGCACTCGGCGAGCACCTGTTCTTCGTCGTGCCGCTTAATAAGCCGGGCAATGCCCGGCAGGAGCAGTAATGCGTAATACCGGCTTTGCCCCTGGTACCGCGCGGCCAAGCCCATCGCGCGAACCATGTGGGGCATGATCGTCGCCTGCACGCGGTAGTTCTGCCACTGCCGCGTGCCCGTGGTCATGATGCCCCGGCCTTCGTTTTGCACGAGCATAAAGCTGGTGTCGCCGATCTCGTGCCACACGCTGAAAAGTGAACTGACCCACGCGTGTTTCCACGCCGCCCCGCCGGTCTGGGGTTTGCGGAAAACACAATTCGGCTCGCCGTCCCAGGTAAGCCAGTCGAGCGATACGTTCGATGCTCCGGTCGATTCCAACTCGATCCCCGCCTCGACGATGACGGCGCCGGGTGGGGTTTGCACCGACCAGCGCAACTCCGCCGGCGCGCCGGGCGCGAGGTTTGTCCACTCCCCGCCGAACGTCTGCGGCGCGTCGGCGGCATCGACGCGCACGACGAGCCGCGCCCGGGCTGCGGATTCAGAGCGGACCGACGCGCGCATCGTCTGCCCCGCGTAGAGCGTCGGGCTCGCCAGGGCAGCGTAACCCGCGCCGCTGAACATCGAAATCGGCGGGTGCGTGCGCGTGAGAATCTGCCGCGCCGAAGCCCCGCCGGGCAGCGCGACGTACAGCGTGCGGCCGACATTTTCAATCCGCACGTCGCTCGATTTACACGAAAAACCCTGCACGCTGCCGGGGAGATCGAAATGAAACCGCGCGCCGTTTTTTGGTGCCGCGGGCTCCATCTTGCGGAACCGGCGCGCCACGTTCGCGAGATAAACCGCCTCGCTCGCCGCGTCGCTCACGCAACGCCCGCCGTCGGCGGTGGGAATGTAGATGCGGTCGGCCACCGGCTCGCGCCAGTTCGCGCCGATGCTGCTCACACCATTCCGCACGCCCATGATCGCGCCGACGTTCCCGCTGTTGCAGTCCGTATCCCATCCGCAGGTGTTGGCGATCATCAGGCTTCGGCTGAAATCCCCGTCGCCCCAGAGCAACGCCAGAATAATCACCCCATGATTCGGCACCATGTGGCAGCCGCCGGCGTAGTTTTCGTAGTTGTAGATTTTCGCGAATTCGTCGCGGGCTTTTTGCCAGTCCGGTTCGCGCTTGCGCAGCTCGAGAAGGTAGCGGTTCATCGTCGCGATCGTGCAGTCCTTCGGAATGAACCCCAGCGACCGCGCGACGAGCGTCGGAATGTCTGATTCTCCGAACGCCATTGCTTCGATTGTTGCTACGACAATTGCACCGTAGATTGCCTCGCCGTCGTGCGAAACCTGCGACGCGCGGGTCGCGAGCGACGCCGCCAGATCGGGGTCGTTCGGCGCGATCATGCCCCAGCCGTCGATGAAAATCTGCGACCCGATCTGTTCGGCGACGAGATGCCCGTTCAGTTCGATCGAACCCGAGCGTGGCGGGTTAATTCCGTGCTTCATTCGCAGGTACGCGGTGTGTTCCGTGCTCGTGCCGAGCCCGCCCCACCAGAGAATCGTTCGGTTTTCGATCAGATAATTCATCCACGTCTGCCCGATCTGCCGGGGCGTGAGATTCGGATCGAAGTCGTAATCTTCCAGCGCCCGAATGAATGTGAAGGTGCCGGAGATGTCGTCGTCGGTGACGATCAGCGGCTGCTTCAATTTTTCATGAACGTAAGATTCGACGAGCCCAATTTCTTTGACGATGCGATCGTAGCTCCACCCCTCGATGGGCCGTCCGAGATACACACCAATGATCTTGCCGAGCACGCCTGCGTAAACCCGTTCGAGATAGTCCGCGGGGAAATTCATGGGGCACCGAGGGGGTTGAAGTTCGATAGAAAGTTCAGAGCGGGACACGTTATCGTCTCGAGTGGAAAAAACTCAAGTCGCGTTGCCGTCGGAAGCGTGAAGAGAACGGCGAGAGATGGAAACGCAGGACGAGGCGGGACGCGCTCCGCCGTCCCGAATTGCGAGAAACCGATGGGGATCAGGGCCTGTTGAGATCGACGGGCGAATCCTCCAAATATTTTTGAGGGGATTGAAGCAGCGAGCCGATCCATTTTGAGGACGGATCTTGCCACTGTAAATTGTCTCCGAAAGGGTTCACCGGACGGTCGTTAGTGATTTATTTCACAAAGGTTTGCAGCGGCCGTCCGCGATTGGCGGACGGCAGGCAGAAGCCACAACTGAAGGTCCTGTATGGCGATGTATCGCGTGAGACGCAATCTCATCTGTAGACTTTCAACTTTTTTACAGTTGCGTTACCCGTTCGCACACTTACTATTCCGCTAAACGTATGGGCCAGCTTTTTAAACCTAGTTCCAACAACGTTGCGAGAGCTACGATCATCGGGGCTCTCCTTGTCCTGGCAGGTACCGCGTGGACCGTTCGGTACCTGCAGCGCTCGCCGTACACGACGGATGTCGGCGTGGCGCGGGCACAGCCGATCGCGTTTTCGCACGAACATCACGTCGGCGGGCTCGGCATTGACTGTCGATACTGCCACACCTCCGTCGACCAAACCGATTACGCCGGCATGCCCTCAACAAAGACGTGCATGAGCTGCCACAGCCAAATCTGGAACAACGCCGAGATGCTCAAACCCGTCCGTGATTCGTGGTCAGAAAACAAGCCGATCGTCTGGAATAAAGTGCACAACCTGCCTGACTTCGCGCACTTTAATCACTCGGTCCACGTCAACAAAGGCATCGGCTGCTCCACTTGTCACGGGCAGGTCGACCAGATGCCGCTGGTCTGGAAAACGCAGTCGCTACAGATGGCGTGGTGCTTGGATTGTCACCGCAATGTCGAGAATTTCATCCGCCCGCGTGAGGAAGTCTTCAACATGAAGTACATCCCCCCGTCGGGCAGTGAACAGCAGAAACTCGGCAAGCAGTTAGTTGAAAAGTATCACATTGCCGACGAGCGGCAGATTACCAACTGCTCGCCGTGCCATTATTAATTCCGACGGATTTAAAGGCGTCCCAGACGACGCAGTGAAACGAGAAGGTTCATGTCCGCCAATCACGATCATCTCGACGAACTGGCCCAGCAGGATCGCTTCGCCACGCTCCGCGGAAAGAAGTATTGGAGGACGCTCGACGAGCTTGCCGGCAGCTCCGAGTTCGACAACTACGTCACGCGCGAGTTCCAGGAAAACGCCGACGAATGGCAAGGCGGAGACGTCAGCCGGCGAAGTTTCATCAAGCTGATGGGCGCGTCGATGGCGCTGGCGGGCGTGTACGGTTGCATGAAGCAGCCGGCAGGGAAGATGGTTCCGTACGTCGTCCCCCCCGAATACAACACCGCCGGCAAGCCGCTGTTCTACGCGACCGCATTCCCCTTCGGCGGGTATGCCAAAGGTGTGCTCGCCGAGCAGCATCTCGGTCGACCGACCAAGCTCGAAGGCAACCCGGAACACCCGCAGAGCCTCGGCGCTTCAGACGTGTTCACACAGGCCGCGGTGCTTTCGCTTTACGACCCGGATCGCGCACAAAACACCACAACGCTCGGGCAGATGGCGTCGTTTTCGGCGTACCAGCGTGCAGTCGCCGCGCGTTTCGCGGGCAAGCCCGGCGGGCAGGGTGTGGCGATCCTCACTGAAACCGTCACCTCGCCGACGCTCGTCGCGCAGCTCGGCACGTTGATGGAGAAGTATCCGGACATCAAGTGGTATCAGTGGGAGCCGGTCGGACGCGACAACGCCCGCGCGGGCGCGGTCGCGGCGTTCGCGAAAGACGTTCAGACGATCTACCACTTCGACAAAGCAAAACGCATTCTTTCGCTCGACAGCAATTTCCTCCTCGACGACCCGTTCAGCGTCCGCTACGCCCGGGAATTTTCCGACGCCCGCAAGGTGCGGTTCGACGAAGGCGCGCACATCAACAAGGGCGCCGACGCAATGCCCCGGCTCTACGTCGCGGAGTCCACGCCGACGATCGTCGGTTCCATGGCCGACCATTCCAAGCACCGCAAACGCCTCAAGCCCAGCGAAATTGCCGGACTCGCGGGCGCGATCGCACGCGCGATCGTTGGCACACCGGACACCGGCACGCACGCAGAATTCGTCAACGCAGTCGCGGCCGATCTGCTGGCGCACAACGGGTCGTCCCTCGTCGTCGTCGGTGAGACGCAACCACCGGCCGTTCACGCACTGGCCCACGCGCTCAACGCGTCGCTGGGCGCGGTCGGCAACACGGTGACGTACATCGATCCGGTCGAAGCGCAATCTCAAGACAACGTCGCGTCGCTGAAAACACTCGTCTCGGCGATCGATAAATCAGAGATCGACACGCTGCTCATTCTCGGCGGAAACCCCGTCTACTCCGCGCCGGCAGATTTTGATTTCGGCACGCGGCTGGTGAATTTCAGCAACGTTAAGAACGCAGACGGGTCGTTCAAAAACTTTTCTTCGCATCTTTCGTCCCACTACGACGAGACCGCGTTCCGCTGCCAATGGCACGTGCCGGAATCGCACTTCCTGGAAAGCTGGAGCGACATCCGCGCCTGGGACGGAACCGCGACGATCATTCAGCCGATCATCGCGCCGCTGTACAACTCGCACACGCCCCATGACATCGTGACCACGCTGCTCGAAACGCCCGACGCGCCGGCGCAGGATCTGGTGAAGAATCACTGGAAGGGCTCGCAGCAAGGGGTGGAATTCGAAAACTGGTGGCGAACGACCCTGGAAAAAGGCGTGGTCGAAGGCTCGACCTTCGCAGCCGTTACCCCCGTGCTGAACCTGGAGCTGGCCGGCGCCATCGCCGCGCTGCCCGCGCCGGTAAGCGCGGCGGCGGGCACGCTGGAGATTGTTGTCCGGCCGGATCCGACAATCTACGACGGTCGGTTCGCGAACAACGCGTGGCTACAGGAATGTCCGAAGCCCATCAGCAAAGTCACGTGGGACAACCCCGCGTTCATCAGCCGAAAGACGGCCGAAGAACTCGGGCTTAGTACTGGTAGCGTGCTGACGGTTGCCAACGGAAAGTTCGCGACAGATTTCGCGGTGCAGGTCATTCCGAATCATCCCGACGGCAGCCTTTCGGTCACGCTCGGCTACGGGCGCGAGCGCGGCGGGCACATTGCCGAAGGATCTTCCGACGGCACGAAGTCCGGCGGGTTTAACGCGAACCGGATCGTCACTTCCGACAAGCGTCACATCGTCACCGGCGTGACGACCATGCTCAGTCGGCACAGCTACAAGCTCGCCATCACGCAGGCGTCGCAGAACATCGAAGGCAAAGATCTCGAAGGCCGCGACATCGTGCGGATTGAATCTGTTGATGGCCTGGAGCACCGACACAAGCACGTGTACCTGCCGCTGTACAACCAGACGGAAGACTGGCAGAAAAACATCGGCGTGCACAAGTGGGGCGCGGTGGTCGACAACAACGCGTGCATCGGCTGCAACGCGTGCGTGGTCGCCTGCCAGGCGGAGAACAACACGCCGGTCGTGGGCAAGCATCAGATCGAACGATTCAATCGGCAGATGCACTGGATGCGCATCGACCAGTACTACTTCCCCGCCGAAGAAGAGCACGTCAAGGCCGACCCCAGCCAGTTCGGCGAAGGCCCGTACTACGAGCCGATGTTCTGCCAGCACTGCGAGCTTGCACCCTGCGAAGTGGTGTGCCCGGTGGTGGCGACGAGCCACTCGGTCGAAGGCCTGAACGAGATGACCTACAACCGCTGCATCGGCACGCGGTACTGCTCGAACAACTGCCCGTACAAGGTCCGCCGGTTTAATTTCCTGAACTGGAACATCCGCACGGAACCGCATCAGTTGGTGTACAACCCCGACGTCACGGTCCGCCAGCGCGGCGTGATGGAAAAATGCACCTTCTGCGTGCAGCGGCTGGTTCATACGCGTCAGGATGTAAAGAAGCTGAAGGTGCAGATCGACGCCGCCAAGGACGACGTGACCAAGCAGTCGCTCGGCGATGAATATCACAAGATCATGAGCGAGCTTCAGACCGCCTGTCAGCAGGCGTGCCCGACAGAAGCGATTCACTTCGCCGACCTGAACTACCGCGACAAAGACGGCAAGTTGCCCGAAGCCGAGGTCCTGAAGACCGGCGACAACCCCGCGCATTTCGCAGTGATCGAAGACGTGGGCACGAAGCCGCGGACGACGTACCTGGCACGGTTCAACAACCCGAACCGCGAGATGGCACCGGCCAAGGCACATGACACGCACGGGCCTGATAAAGCGCACGGCGATTCGCACGAGACGGCGATAGAAACAGAACACGAGGCCGCTCACTGAATGAAGCAGCGAGATTGAAAGTTGGAGATTTCAGATTTCAGTCTCCAATCTCCGTTGTTCAATCTGCAATCTGATTGAACTGGTCGATCGAGGATCTCAAATGGCAGCACTAACACCCAACCCCTACGCCTACGACGCCGGTGACGCGGTGCTCGGCGGGAACCACACGTACGGGTCGCTTACCGACAAAATCAGCCGGCCGGTGCTGGACCCCACCATCCGCCCGGGCTGGGCGCTGGGCATCCTCATCTCCGGGAGCGTCGCGGGTCTGCTGTTCGTCACCATCATCTATCTCGTCTTCACCGGCATTGGCATCTGGGGCAACAACCAGCCCATCGGCTGGGCGTTTGATATCACCAACTTCGTCTGGTGGATCGGCATCGGCCACGCCGGAACCCTGATCAGCGCAATCCTTCTGCTGTTCAAACAGGAATGGCGTACGAGTATCAACCGCTTCGCCGAAGCGATGACGATTTTCGCGGTCGCGTGCGCCGGCCTGTTCCCGCTGCTGCACACCGGGCGGCCGTGGCTGGCTTATTGGATGCTGCCCTACCCGAACACCATGTGGATGTGGCCGCAGTTCCGCAGCCCGCTCATGTGGGACGTGTTCGCGGTTTCCACCTACGCCAGCGTGTCGTTCCTGTTCTGGTACACGGGTTTGATTCCCGACCTCGCCACCCTGCGCGATCAAGCGAAGAAAATCTGGACGAAACGCATCTACGGCCTGATGAGCTTCGGCTGGCGCGGCTCGGCGATGCACTGGCAACGTTACGAAACCGCCTACCTCCTGCTGGCCGGGCTTTCCACGCCGCTGGTGCTGAGCGTGCACTCGGTCGTGTCGTTCGATTTCGCAGTTTCCGTCGTGCCCGGCTGGCACGTGACGATCTTCCCGCCTTACTTCGTTGCCGGTGCTATCTTCAGCGGCTTTGCGATGGTGCTGACCTTGGCGATCCCCATCCGCAAGTGGTACGGGATGGAAGATTTCATCACCAACCGCCACCTCGACAACATGGCCAAGGTCATGCTCGCGACGGGGCTGATCGTCGCTTTCGGGTACGCGATGGAAGCGTTCATCAGCTTCTACAGCGGCAATACCTACGAAGTGTACATGATCAAAAACCGCATGACCGGCCCGTACTGGTGGTCATACTGGTGCCTGCTTTTGTGCAACATCTTGATCCCGCAATTGCTCTGGATTCCCGGCATTCGACGCAGCGCGGGCTGGCTGTTTTTCCTTTCGATCGTCGTCAACATCGGCATGTGGCTGGAACGGTTCGTCATCATCGTCACCAGCCTGCACCGTGACTTCCTGCCCAGTTCCTGGAGCATGTTCACGCCCACGTTCTGGGACTTCAGCATGTACTTCGGAACCATCGGGTTCTTCTTCTTCAACATGCTCATGTTCATCAAGGTTCTGCCGATGATCTCAGCGTTTGAAATGCGCGAGCTGCTGAGCAAAAAGTTGCGCCACGGCCATTACGGCGGTGGACATCACGGCGGCGGCGGGCACACCGCGCCGTCACCCGCAACGTCCGGCGCGCCGGCACACGGACCGGTCGGCACCGAGCCGGCGGGAGGTGCCTTGTGAAACTGAAATACGGGTTTACCGATTGCAGATTGCAGAACGAAAATTTGAGATTTCAAATCTGCGGCCTGCATTTTGATCTGCATCGAGGAGGTGCCCAGTGAGCCACGCCGCCACAACCAGCAGTGTCTACGCAGTTCTCGCGGAGTTTGAAAATCCGACGGAACTTCTCGACGCCGCCAACAAAACGCGCGAAGCGGGCTTTCACGGGCTCGAAGCCTACACGCCCTTTCCCGTTCACGGGCTGACCGAGGCGCTCGGACACCCACGCACCAAGTTGCCGTGGCTGGTGTTTGTTGGCGGGCTGACCGGGACCTGCACCGGCTTCTTCATGCAGCTTTGGATGCAAACGCTGGATTACCCCGTCAACATCGGCGGGCGACCCACCGACTGGGGCTCGCTGCCGTCGTGGATCGTCGTCATGTTCGAATGCACGGTGCTGTTCGCGGCGTTCACGGCGGTGTTCGGGATGCTGGCGCTTAACGGCCTGCCCAAGCCCTACCACCCGGTGTTCGAAGCGAAGAACTTCGCCGAAGCGTCGCGGTCGCGGTTCTTCCTGAGCATCGAATCGACAGACCCGCACTTCGACGTCGCCAAGGCCGAGGCGCACCTCCAGGCACTGAGCCCGCGAAGCGTGTCGGTGGTCAGCACGGAGCAGGATTCAGCATGAAGATCTTGTCGAATAAATTCCGACATTTAGCTGCGTCGCTCGCGACGCGCGGTTTCATGACGCGCACCATCGCCGTCGCTCTTCTGCTGATCCTCACCGCCGGCTGCGACATGAATGACATGCGCGAGCGCGGCCGGGTGAACCCGCAGGAGGAGAGCAACTTCTTCCCCAACGGCGCGGTCAATCGCCCGGTGCCCGCCGGCACGGTGGCGCGCGGATTCGCGCGCACCGACGAAGTGCTTTACACCGGAAAGCGCGACGGAAAACTCGTCACGGAATTCCCGATCCCGTTTAATCGCGACAACGTCGAGCGCGGCAAGGAACGTTACAACATCTACTGCCTCCCCTGCCACGGCGTGGTGGGCGGAGAAACCGACCCTTCGAAAGTGTTTTACGAAAAGGGCAACGGCATGATCGTCCGCCGCGGGCTCACGCCCCCGCCGTCGTATCACCTGGATCGGCTTCGTAACGCGCCGAATGGACACTTCTTCGACGTGATCACCAACGGCTGGGGCGCGATGTACAGCTACGCCGAACGGATCAGCGTCGAAGACCGCTGGCGGATTGTGATGTACATCCGCACACTGCAATTGAGTCAGAACGCGTCGGAAACGCTCGCGTCGTCGATCGCCCCGCCTGCCGAAGCAGGCCCGCACTCTGAATCGGAACACAAATGAGCAGCCAGACCGTCGACATCCATCCCACGCTCAGGAAGCTGCAACTGCCCGCGCTGGCGCTGGGCGTGGTGGGGCTCGCGCTGACCACGGTCGCGTACTTCGTTGCCGCGGACAAGCCGCGGTTCTTTCTCTCGTATCTCTACGCTTACATGGCCGCGCTGGCGATCCCGCTCGGGTGCCTCGGTTTGCTGATGATTCAGCACCTGTCCGGCGGCAAGTGGGGGCTCATCACCCGGCGCATCCTCGAAGCCGGCTCACGAACAATCTGGATCCCGCTCATCCTTTTCATCCCGATGCTGTTCGCGTTCTTTTTCGCTCGGTCACCCGACGGATACCACGCGATGTACCACTGGATGGATCACGATCCGAAGTACATCGATCCCACGCAATCGAAAAACGCATTCAAGCTCTTCTGGCTTCAAGAGCATTTCATGCTGATCCGGACGGCAATCTGCTTCGCCATCTGGATCGGCATGGTGCTGATGTTCAACGTCTGGTCGAAAGCCCACGACATCGGCGAGAGTGCCGCGACGAACAAGAAGTTCAAGACCTATGCCGGCCCGGGTGTGATTCTCTGGTTCACCACCGTCACGTTCTTCGTCTTCGACTGGATCATGTCGATCGACGCGCATTGGTATTCGACGATGTACGGCTTCCTCTTCACCGCCGGCCAGGGGCTGATGGCGTGGCTGGTCGTCGTCTTCATCATGAGCTTTCAGGCGGAGCGTGCGCCCCTTAATAAAATCGTCGACGGCGACGCCATTCACGACCTCGGCAAGCTGTTGTTTGCCTTCAACATGTTCTGGGCATACCTCAGCTTTTCACAGTTTTTGATTATGTGGTCGGCGAATCTGCCTGAAGAAACGCCCTACTATATTGTTCGAATGCAGAACCCGCAGTTGAAGTGGGTCGGCGCATTCCTGCTGCTGTTCCACTTCGCCGTTCCGTTCACGATCCTGCTGAATCGTGACCTGAAGCGGAATCTGCGGAACCTCCGCCTGGCGGTGGTGTGGCTGTTCCTCATGCGGTTCGTGGATCTGTTCTGGAACATTGTGCCGTTCCAGTATCACCACCCCGTGGCGAAGGAAGGTGTGCTGGCGACGCACCTGCCGACGACGATTCTGTGGTTCGATTTCGTCACGCCGTTCGCGCTGGTTGGTATCGTAATCGCGGCGTTCATCTGGCAGCTCGGTCGCCGGCCGTTGCTCCCGAAGTATGACCCGCGGTTGTTGGAACTGGAGCACAGCTCCGCACACGGATTGGCCCATAGCCATGCACACTGAGAAACCCACGATCGGATACGCAGGCGCCGACCTCACCGCGGAGCGCATCGAACACCGCAGCCTGAACATGCGCGCGATGGTGATCGCGACCGTCATCTTCATCGTCTTCAGCGTGCTGATGTTCATCGGCCTGTACATCATGTTCCGCGTCGCCGACGAGGCACTGGCCCCGGCGGGTCCGAAGATGACCGAAATGGCTGAAGGCCCCGCACGGCTGCCGGCCCGCGATATTCCCCGGCTTCAAGGGGTGCCCACATTAAGCCAGAACGTTCCGCAGATAGATTTGGCCGCGTTCCGAATTGAGCAGGAACAAGATTACAACGCCACCGGCCCGACCACGCGCCCCGGCTTCATGAAAATGCCCGTAGACAGCGCAATGACCGTACTCATTGAACAACACGCAGGCGCCGCCCACCAGGCCGCGCCGACCACGGCACCGACGACCGCGCCATCAAAGCCCGCGTCGCCGGAAGCCGCGCCGGTGAAAGCAGCGCCGGCCCACTGATCGAGAGAGTGGTGATCCCTATGTTCGTTTCGATTC
>Ga0105046_10005127_pt1 | contig 20770 bp, 17 predicted proteins | sample MAT03_FD_78385 | JGI IMG/M metagenome (GOLD analysis project Ga0105046, IMG submission 78385) | Freshwater microbial communities from Lake Fryxell liftoff mats and glacier meltwater in Antarctica - MAT-03 (megahit assembly) | ecosystem: Environmental > Aquatic > Freshwater > Ice > Liftoff...
GGAAGTATGGATCGCGCGCGGCGGCGTGGTCGGTGCGGCTGAACCAGCGCTGGAGGAGTGGGCCGGTGGTCGAGACGGCGAGGAAGGGGAGGCCGACGAGGGCGATGAGCGTTTGGATGAGCCAGAGCGTGGGGCGTTCGCCGGGCTCGCCGATGATGGGGGTGAAGAGGAGATAGACCGCGGCGAGGGCGACGAACGCGGCATGGACGATGGGCTGGTAGCGCGGGCGGAGATAGGTGCCGACGAGATGCGCGTAGAGATATCCAAGGAGGAGGACCCCTTGAAAGAAGACCATGCAGGTGTTCCAGACCGCGGGGCTGCCGCCGAGCAGGGGCAGCAGGACCTTTCCTGTCATGGGCTGGACGAGGAAGAGGAGGGCCGCGGAGAGGAAGATGGCAGCGGCGAAGAGTCTGAGCACGGCGGAGGATAGGGGGAGTGGTCGAGTGGTTGAGTGGTTGAGTGGTTAAGCGGTCAAGTGGTCAAGCGGTCAAGTGCCTTCGGACTTTGAGGGTGGTTGGTGCCGGATCGGCGTTGACTCTCTTCGCACTTGACCACTTTGTCAGTCAACCACTCGACCACTTCGGACCGGCCCCTACCGTCGGCGGTGAACATTCGACCCAGCGTGATCATTTCTGACATTGACGGCTGCCTTGGGCCGGAGTCGCATGCGCCGATGCGGGTTGAGATGCTGGCGCGGGTGGCGGCGGTGAATCGGGCGAGCGAAGCAGGCTGGGACGTGGCGGGTGACCGGCCGATCGTGACGCTGTGTTCGGGGCGGCCGCAGCCATATGCCGAGGCGATGTGCCGCGTGCTGCACAACACGCGGGTGCCGGTGGTCGCGGAGATGGGCGTGTGGCTGTATGACCCGCGCGATAACAGGTTCATCATGGACCCCGCGATCACGGCGGAGCATGTAGAGATGGTGGGGGCGGCGCAGGCGTGGATCCAGCGCGAGTTTGGAGGGATGGGCGTGGTGGTGCAGCCGGGGAAGACGGCTTCGATCTCGATCTGGCATCCTGAGACGGCGCGGCTGATGGAGTTGAAGCCGCGGCTGGTGGAGGCGTTTGCGCGCGAAGGATGGGGGCTGCGAGTGTCGAGCACGGTGGCGTGGATCAACTGCGATCTCGCGCACGTGAGCAAGGCGACGGGGATTGCGCGGATGATGGCGATGATGGGATTTTCGCGCGAGAAGGCGGCGGGGATCGGCGACACGATGGGTGACATGGCCATCCGCGAGAAGGTGGCCTTCTTCGCTTGCCCGAGCAACGCGGACGAGCGGCTCAAGGCGCACGCGGACTATGTGTCGCCCTTCGAAGAGATCGAGGGCGTTCTGGACATTCTGGATCGGGTCGCGAGGTGAGCGGGGATTCGTTGCGGGTTGGAGTGAAGAAGGCATCGGGGCATGCGGCATCGAGGCATGGAGTGGTGGCGTTGCGGTCGCCGCTCGTATAGTCGTGCGTGAAACCAGATGACGAAGTGTGTCTGTGCTTCCATGTCTCGCTCCGGAAGATCCGGACGTACCTGTCGCGCGAGAGTCCGCCGGTGGCGTCGCTCATCAGCGAGTGCCTGAGCGCGGGGACGGGGTGCGGGTGGTGTGTGCCGTTTCTCAAGCACCTGCACAAGTGCCATGTTGAGGGGAGGGAGGTTGACCTCAAGGTCAGCCCCGAGGAGTACGCGCGAACGCGGCTGGTCTATCACGACACCAAGGAGCGCGATGGGGAGGTGGTGAAGAAGGCACTGGGAGCTGAGGACTAGGCACTGGGGGAGGAAGAAGGCTCAGGGCGCGAGGAGATTTGGCTTCGCGAATGCCTAATCACGAATGCCGAATGCCCGCCCTCGCTCTGGTCACACGCGGAAGATCGACCCCAGGTTCTTTCCGAGCAGGTTCGAGGCTGCGAAGATGGTGATAGTCAGGAGTGCCATGCCCCACACGCCCAGCGCGCTGGCGATGTAGGGGCCGTCGCCGAGACGGTCCATGAAGCTCCAGATGGCCTTGGTGATTGGGAAGTCGTCCTGCTGCTGCGCGAGGATGAGTGAGTCGCTGACTTCGAGCATCGAGAAGCTGAAGACAAGCAGGCCGCCGGCGATGAGGTTGGCGAGGATGAGGGGGAGGATCACGCGGCGAACGGCCGTCACGCGGCTGGCGCCGAGGTTAACGGCGGCTTCTTCGAGTTCGCCGGAAGTCTGCTCGAGGCCCGCGACGGTGGCGCGCACGATGTATGGCAGGCGCCGGATGGCGTAGGCCATGACGAGGAAGGGGACGGGGTTCGGGTCCGCCGCGAGAATGCTGGCGAAGCTGCCCAGGGGACCGTTCTTTCCAAAGGGCCATTGCAGGCTCATCGCGACGTATCCGAAGGCCATGACGAGCCCCGGGACCGCGAGCGGGAGCATGCAGAGTGTGTCGAGGAGGGTCCGGCCGCGGAGCGTGGTGCGGACGATGATGTAGGCGATGAGGATTCCGAAGACGATGTTGAGTGCCATCGCGCTCAAGGCGAGCTTGAGAGAGTTGGTGATGGCGCGGAAGGAATCGGAGGCGGTCATCGCCTGGCCATAGTGGTCGAGCGTGAACGCGGTGGGGAGCGCGGTCGCGTACCACTGGCCGGGTTTGGTGAAGCTGGTGAGTACAACGCCAAAGTGTGGGAGGAGCGCGAGGAATGAGACGAGGGCGAAGAGGGCCATCGCGGCCAGGCCCCACGCGCCGGTGAGAACCTTCTCGCCACCTGCGCGGCTGGCCTTGCTGTACATCGCGTAGCCGCGCCTGCCGAAGAAGTACTTGCCCAGGAGGTAGAGGCCGATCGCCGCAGTGAGCATGACGACGGTGAGGGCGTAGGGGCGGGCCGAGTCCTCGATCTCTTTGAGGCCGTAGAAGATCTGCACGGGCGTGACGTCGTAGTAGTCGAACATCAGCGGCGTGCCGAGCTCGGTAAAGGACCAGATGAAGACGATGGTCGCGCCAGCGAAGAGGCCGGGCCTTACGAGCGGGAGCGTGATACGGAAGAGGCGACGCCAGGGGCCAGCGCCAAGATTTTCGGCCGCCTCGTCCAGCGCGGGATCGAGGTTGGCCAGCGACGCGGTGGCGTTTAGATAGATGATGGGGTAGAGGGAGAGAGCCTGGACAGAGATGACGCCCAGGAGCTTCGCGTTGCCAAGGAGGTCAAACTCGGTGCCGAGGAGGGCGTTAAGAGATCCCTCGCGCCCGAGGAGGGCACGCATGCCGATGGCGCCGACGAAGGGCGGGAGGATGAGCGGCACGAGGACGGCGGCGTTGAAGAAGGACTTGCCGGGAAAGGTGTAGCGTGCGGAGACGAGCGCGAGGGGCAGGGCGAGCGCTACCGCGAGGGTCGTGGTAGCCGAGGCGATGACGAAGCTATTGAAGAGGCCCGAGAGCGTGCGCGGGTCTTCGAAGATCTGGATGAGATGGCGGAGCGTGAAGCCGGTGCGCTCGGCGGGGTTGGCGTAGAACCCGCCGCGGACGGTGAGGAGGATGGGGTAGACGAGGAAGACGAGCAGGATGAGGATGCACAGGGACATCAGCCCGTACTGCCAGGCCAGACGAGAGAATCGCGAGCTACCCACGGCTTCGAGCATGGCGGCAGGATAGGTCGATTCCGAGAAGAGTCCTACGCGAGCGGGGAGACCAGCGCCTTGGGGCCAAGCGTCTGGATGGTGACGGTGCCCATGCGGCGTCGGGCGAGGTAGGCGTTGACGGAGTCGAGCGAGATTGCGTCGATGGCGCGGATGAGCTCATCGAGCGAGCGCGGGCGGCCGATGCGGCGCCAGTCGGAGGCGATTGATGCCGCGCGGGCCGCGGTGGACTCGCCGCTGAAGACCAGCGAGCTCTTCATCCCGATCTTCGCACGCGCAAACTCTGCCGATGTGATCGCGCCCTCTGGTGTCTCGAGCTTCCGGAGTTGATCAACGAGAACGTCGAGCGACTGCTGGGCGCGCTCTGGCGTCGTGCCGACATACGCGGAGGTGATGCCGTAGTCGCGATCGGCGCGATATCCGGCATGCACGGAGTAGCAGAGACCGCGTTTCTCTCGGACCTCGGTGAAGAGACGGCCAGCCATGCCGCCGGAGAGGACGGAGATGACGAGCTTCTCTGCGAGGCAATCGGGGTGCGATTCCTTGGGCGCGTCGTGCGCGAGAACGATCTGGACCTGGGCTGAGGTGTCATCAGCGTGCGCGTAGCCGCGCGCTGGTGCGCCCGAGATGGCGGGTTCGAGGGTCGAGCCACTCCAATTTCGAGAGAGAGACTCGACTCGAGCCGCCAACTTGTCCACATCGCCGATCGCGCCGGCGAGTGCGATGACAGATGGTGTTGGGCGCGCGAGGCGCGACCAGGTCTCGATGAGTTCATCGCGCGTGATGGCGCTGAGGCCCTCGACGGTGCCGAGTCCTGATCGGTTGAGCGGGCTCGGGAGGTGGCGCTCGCGCGTTGCGATCATCGCGCGCTCTTGCGGATCGTCCTTCAGGCTCTCGATGGATTGGAGCGCGAGCTCGCGCGCGGGCTCGATGGCGTCCTCGCTCAAGCGCGGGCGCAGGGCCATGTCGAAGAGGAGCGAGAGCGCGTCGTCCAGGCGATCGCCCAGGCCTGTTGCGGAGAAGCGCATGACGGCGCTGCCCGCGTCGGAACCCCTGGAAAAGCCGCACCGATCGAAGGCATCGGCCTGTGCGCGTGAGTCGAGTTCGGCCGCGCCGCGCTGAAGGAGTTCTTCGAGCATCGCGCACGTACCCAGGCGGTCGTCGCGCTCGTGCATGATGCCGCAGGGGACCAGGAGCGTGATGGAAGCTGAGCGCACACCGACCATGGGCTCGGTGATGAGCGTGAGGCCGGAGGCGAGCACGCGCGTTGTGATGAGGGTGTTGGGCGCGGCGGTGGTGATCGAGTTCATGATGATCGTCCTCGCGATCCGACGCGCATGATGGCGCGACGAGCGCTCGCTCGCGCGGTGGCGCGAGCATCAGGAGGGTACTCGCGCCGCTCGCGCGCGAGCCCCGAGAGGGCTGTGCGACCGCGCGCGGATGAACTCGCTTCACTTTTTGCGCGCTCATTCAAGGCAGGCACGACTGATTTCCGATAATGTGTGTCACGCGAGCAGTGCAGCGCAGTGTTGCGAGGCACTCGCCCGTGGGTCTCTTGAAGGAGTCGGTCATGGCCAAGAAGGCAAAAAAGAAGGCGAAGAAGAAGGCTGCTAAGAAGAAGGCCGCCAAGAAGGCGTGAGCCTTCGACGGACTTTCGGGCGTGTCGTCGCCCCGTCCGACGCGGAGAGGTCCAGCAGGAGCCAAGGGACCGACATCGGAAGCGTTCGCGGCAAGGCTTTCAGGATGACACTCGGCGCTTCTCACAAGGAACGCGCCACCCTGAGCCAAACCCGACTCGTCCGATGCATCCCGAGGCTCGCCCCACCCGCCCGATCCCGCCTTCCGGCGCTGACGAGCGGGTCCTGGCCTCAGGCGTCGAGCGCGGCCGCAATCGACGGCTGCTCGAGTTCATCTTCACGCCGGGACGCGAGCACGCGTCCCGGCGTTTTGTCGTTTTGGAGTGCCCGTCGAATTGGTGCATCAGTTGAACGGCTTGGTGGTCCACGCTCTGGATTCCGCCATCCTGCTAGCCTCTCACTCCATGCAAGCCCCCGAACTCATCCATCTAAGACGCCTCGTGCATCGCACGAACACCGGCATCCTTGCCCACAGTGGCGTCACCGACCCCATTCGGATTGTCCTTTCGCACGCGACGGGGCTTCCCATCATGGCGGTGCCGCCCGCGGCGGTTGAGCTCTCGGGGACCGAGGTAGTGCTGCACCTGCCGGATGATGCGGACGACAGCGTTCACCTTGCGGGCTCGCTCGAACCGATCGATCCGCGCAACGATGCCGACGCGGACCTCTGGATGGTGCACCATCAGACGCCCGAGTATCCCCGGATGGCGCGGCTGACGGTCGATCTGGCGCGGCGCGTGGACCTGGTCATCGATGGGCCCGAGGTCTTTGTGCCGCCCGCGCTCTCGCTGGGCGCAATCGGGCGCGCGGTCCGTCGTGCGAATGCTGATGAGCGGCGTTTGCTGGACCTCTGCGAGCGGCTAGCGCTCGTGAGGCCCGAGGCCGCGCGGTGCGTGAACGCCGATGCCTTCGGCCTCTCGATCCGGGCACGCTTTGGTGTGCTTCGGGTCGAGTTTGATCCTGAGCAGCCGCCAGCAACGACGGACGAAGCGCTCGATGGCGCGGTTTCAAGGCTGCTCGGCGGCTTGGGCGGTCCGGTCTGATTCCAATCAAGCGATCCACATGAGCCACCAACCCAGCACCTCGAACCAGCCGAGCCTCCTCAAGACCGCGATCCGGCGGCCGCACTTCCCTCTGCGCGAGGCGCACGCGCACATCCCAGCGCACGGGCGCGAGATGTCGTGCCTGCATGTGCACGACGCCGCAGATCGCCACGATTTGCTTGAGCGCGTGCGGAAGCAGGCCGCGGCGATGGCTCCGAGTCCTTCAAGTGACTGGCTCATCGCGAGCGGGCTGCGCGTCGAGGCGTGGGGCGCGTCGCCGGGGGGCGCGCGCTGGCCCACGATGGCGGAGCTGGACGCGGTGTGCCCGGACCGGCCCTGCTTTGTGATGTCTTTTGACCATCACTCAGGCGTGGTGAATGGTCGCGGTTTCGCCGCATCGGGGTTCACCGAGGCATCCGTGAGTCCACCCGGCGGCGTGATCGAGCGTGATGACGTGGGTCGGCCCACGGGCGTGCTGCTGGAGTCGGCGTTCAACGCGGTGCGGCGTGCGGTGCCGGAGCCGACTCGCGAGCAGTGGAAGGCCATGATCGAGCGTTCGCTCGCGGACCTCGTGTCGAAGGGCTTCTCGGAGGTGCACGACCTGCTCTCCCCGCCGCTGCTTGGGGAGATTCTGGCCGAGCTTGATCGCGCGGGCCGCTTGCAGCAGTCGGTCTGGCTCTATCCGGCGATCGCGGATCTTGATGCGGCGGTCGCGTCGGCCGATGGATGGACGACGCGGCGTGTGCGGCTTGCGGGCGCGAAGGTCTTTGCCGATGGGACGCTGAACGCGCGCACGGCCTGGACGCTGGAGCCATTCGCGGATCCGATTGAGGGGCACGAGTGTGGGACGCCGCTCGTCACGCCGCGAGAGCTCGATGACGCGCTGGATCGCACCGGCGCGATGGGGCTTGGGCTCGCGGTGCATGCCATCGGCGATGGCGCGGTTCGCGCGGTGCTGGATGCGCATGAGCGTGCGCTCGGGCGCACGGGTCAGTCGCGTGAGGGCTCGGGCTGGATCGCGGCCCGCAATGCAACACCCATGCTCCGCATCGAGCACGCCGAGCTCATCGACGAGCGCGATGTCCATCGCTTTGCCGAGCTTGGTGTGGTGTGCAGCGTGCAGCCCTGCCACGCGCTCTATGACATCGAGGTGCTCTCACGCCAGTTCCCCGGGAGATTGGACCGCGTCCTGCCGCTGCGAGATCTCATCGCGCGCGGACTTCGGCCCGGCACGGACCTCTGGTTCGGGTCCGATGTTCCCATCGTGCGGCCTGATCCCGAGGACTCAATCGAGTTCGCGTTCTACCGAAGGCGGGCCCGCGCTGGCGCGGCTGGTCCAGAGACCTTCGCCCCGCTCGCGGCAACGCAGGCGCTCTCAATGGATGCGGCCTGGGCCTGCTTCAGGGCGGGGTGAGTTGCGTGGCGGCGAGCGTCAGCGTGCGAGTGTGGCCAGCCGCTCGCGCGCCTTCATCGTTCGGGCGTGGTCAGGCCCGACCTTCTTCTCGAGAACTTCGAGCGACACTTGCAGGACCTTCGTTGCCTCGTCGCGCTTGCCAATGAGGCCCAGGCACTCGCCGAAGTTGCTGCGGAAGATGGCGGTGTAGATGTGATCCGGAGGCAGGGCCGACTCGCAGAGGGAGATCAGCTCGCGGTACTGCTCCTCGGCAAGGGCGAGGTCGCCGCGCTTCTGGAGGAGCATCGCGAGGTTGTTCATCGGGGCCCAGGTCTCTGGGTCTTTGCCGCCACTGGCCTGCTTCCGGATCTCGATGGCCTTCCGATAGAGGCTCTCGGCCTCGTCGAGCCGGCCCAGGTCCTCAAGTAGATACGCGAGGTTGCCCATCGCGACCATGGTCTTGGGGTGATCCTCGCCGAGCATCCCAGTCCAATCCGTGTAGACGCCTTGCGCGAGCGGCAGCGCCTCCTCGAAGCGTTTGGCCTCGATGAGTGCGACGGAGAGATTGGATCGCGACGTGATGGTGGCGGGATGGTCCTTCCCGAGCACGCGCTCTCTCGCGGCGAGCGTCTCGCGGATGAGCGTGAGTGCTTCTTCTGTCTGGCCATCGCGCTGCAGCGCGGCCGCGAGGTTGTTCTTGGTGTAGAGCGTGTGCGGATGGTCCTCGCCCACAGTCTCGATGCGGAGCTTGAGGGCCTCGCGCAGCAGCGGGATCCCTTCCTTCGTATCGCCCATGTCCTTGAACATGGTGCCCAGGTTGTGGAGCGCCGTCACGACTTCCGGGTGGCGATCACCAAACGCGGCCCGAGCGTCCGCGAGGGCCTCGCGCATCATCGGGCGTGCTTGTTGAGAGCGGCCCGTCTCCTGCAGAACGCGCGCGACGTTCATGCGTGAGAGTGCGGTCTCGCCAGAGTGCTCACCAAACTGTGCGGTGGTCACGTTGAGCGCGAGCTGCGCGAGGCGCTCGGCCTCGTCAAACTCGCCCCGGTCAGACAGGAGTCCAGACATGCCGCGGGTCGCGACGAGCGTGCGAGCGTCACCCTCGCCAAAGAGCGAGGTCGCAAGCGAGAGCGATTGCTCGTACTGCGGTCGCGCCGCGTCGAGCTTGCCGAGCGCGTGGTAGGCCTGCGCGAGCATGAGGCGCACGCTGGCCTCGGCCTCGGGCGAATCCGCGAGGGCGCGATCAACATCCATCGATGCGACATCCACGATCTCGCGCACCGTTGGCTCGCGTCCGCCCGCTTCCTCGGGCGTGACAGAGAGGATCATCTGCTGGAGGAAGCGGCTCGTGGATTCGGCACGCGTGGTCTGGGCGATGGCGGTGTTGCGCTGCACGCGCAGGTCCGCTGCGAGGATCGACGTTCCGACTGCGGTGCCCGCGAGCATGATGACGGCGGCGATCAAAGCTGCGACGAGCCCCTTGTTGCGTGCCGCAAACTTGCGAAGCTGGTACGCCGCGCTGGGCGGGCGCGCCAGGATCGGCTCGCTGCGCAGGAACCTGCCGACGTCTTCGCCGAGCTCCGAGGCTGACTGGTATCGCCTCGCGCGGTCCTTCTCCAGAGCCTTGTGCACGATCACGGCGAGCTCGGGATGAAGCGAGCGATCCACCGAGCGCAGGTTGGCGGGTGCATCCTCTCCGATGATCCTCGCCGCCTCGACGATCGTCTTGTTCGAGACCGCGTGCGGCAGGCGCCCGCTGAGCAACTCAAAGAGAATGACGCCCAGCGCGTAGACGTCCGAGCGCGTGTCGAGGTCCGCGCTGCCGCCCATGACCTGCTCGGGGCTCATGTACGGAAGGGTCCCCACCAGCTGCCCCGCGTCGGTCTGCATCGTGACGCTGGCGCCCTCCTCTCCATCCGCGCCAGCGTCCGCGGCTCGCGCCACGCCAAAGTCCAGCACCTTGGGCTGTCCTGATGAGTCGACGAGGATGTTCCCGGGCTTGAGATCACGGTGGATCACGCCGCGCTGATGCGCGTGCTGCACGGCCTCGCAGATACGCACGAAGATCGCCAGCCGCTCCGCCACGCTGAGTCCATTCGTGCGCGCGTGTTCTGTCAGCGTCAGGCCTCGGACCAGCTCCATCGCGAAGAATGGCCGACCGCTCATCAGCGCGCCAGTGCCGGAGAGGTCGGCGATCCCGGCCTCATAGATCTGCGCGATGCCCGGATGCTGGAGTCGCCCCAGCACCTGGCTCTCAAGCTCGAAGCGCCGCAGCAGCCGCGGCGTGGTGAGGCCCGGCCGGATCACCTTCAGCGCCACCGTCCGGCGCGGGCGTTCCTGCTCTGCGAGATAGACCACGCCCATGCCGCCCTCGCCAAGGATCTCCATCAGCCGGTACGAACCGATGCGCTCATCACGCCCCGATGCCGGTTCGCTCGCGAGCCGTGGTCCCGCGGCGGGCGCTTGCGTGATGCCCTCGGCAAGATCGCTGCTCGAGAGGTTGGACACCGGTCCCTGGTTGCAAGCCTCACCGATGGTCGCCGAAGCCTGCCCCACCAGCAGCGATCGCGCGAGGGCCAGCGCCTGCGGATCCTCGCCGATGCGAAGACGCAGGAATGCGTCACGTTCGCCCTCGGGGAGGACGAGCGCCTCGGCAAGCAGCCAGCCGATCTCCTTGCGTCTCGTGTCGCTCATGCGTGTTTCAGATGCGTTGTGCCGTGGTCCTTCGAGGGGTATCGGACTGGTGGCGGGGTGGTGTCAGCGTCGTCCAGAGAAAGATGTCTGCATCGCACATGTTCGTACGTGATCGGCGCGGCGGTGTTTCTAGCCGCCCGCCCTCCCGCACCTGTATCAACCTATACACCACGCCCCAGCGCGCCGCCACTCACTGGCGACGACCCAAGCGGCGTTGCGGGATCCCTCCATCGATCTTCGTGCGTTTGGGCTGGTTCTTGGACCCACCGCCGGAGCCTACGCCATCCTGAGCACGATCTGAACGACCGCCGCGGCGTAGATGCCCGCGATCACGTCATCGATCAGGATCCCCAGTCCCGCCGGAAGCCGCTGGAGCTGGCGCGCCGGCCAGGGCTTCACGATGTCCAGAACCCGGAATGAGATGAACGCCAGCGCGAGGCTGAAGATCGCCATCTGCCACGTCGCCGTCGCCGCGGCTGGGAGAAACATGAGTGAGAAGCACTGCCCGGCGGTCTCATCGGCCACCGCGTTGCTCGGGTCCTTGCCCCACTTGCCCTCGGCCTCGTCGCCCTGCATCAGGCAGGCCAGCGAGAAGAAGACCACCACCGCGCCAAGCACGAGATGAAACCAGACGCCCTGCGCCGAGATTCCCGAAGCGAGCATGGCCGCCGCGAGCAACACCGGCGGCATCGAGCCCCACGTCCCCGAGGCTGGACGCATCTTCCCCAGTCCAAACGTCGTGATCAGCAGCAGCCTCGGTTGGGTGGGGTTGGGCACGGGTGTCAGGTTAGGAGGCCTGAAAGGGAGGCCGCGCCCTACCCTCTTTGCGAGAGTGGCGACCCCTTGCGAAAGTCCTCATCAAGCATTGATCGTCGGCGCGAGTGCGAGCCGATCAACTCCCCCGGGTTGACTCGCGATCTGTGCCGCGATGGCCCGCTCCGAGACCGTGTCCACGCCGCGTCGATCATCAGCGCCACTTCCCCTCCGCCCTCCCCCCTTATCAGCGCTTGGAAGTCTCCGCCGTGCCCAACACTCTGAACACGACACCCATGCTGAACACTTCGCTGAACACCTCACACGCTTCCGCCATGTCCGCCGAGCCCAAGGGCGGCACCGCCTGCGCTGGGGGCGGCCCGCAGAGCCTGTCGATCAAGCCTGGAATGTGGCAGCTCGATCCGACGCTCTGCTTCCTGAACCATGGCAGCTATGGCGCGGTCCTTCGTCCCGTGACGCTGGCTCAGCAGGCCTATCGCGACCGGATGGAGCGCGACCCCGTCCGCTTCTTCAAGGTTGATCTCGAGCACCTGATGGACGGCGTGCGCGAGTCGCTGGCACGCTTTGTGAACTGCCGCGCGATGGACGTGGCACCGGTCGCGAACGCGACCATCGCGATCTCGACGATCCTTGCCAACGCCGACCTCAATCCCGGCGATGAGGTCCTGATCACCGATCACGAGTACCAGTCCCTTTCGAACGAGCTTGATCGCGTCTGCGCCCGGACCGGGGCCAAGGTCGTTCGCGCGGCGATCCCCTATCCGAACACCGACCCAGCGACCGTCGTGGAGCGCGTGCTCGCGTGCGTCACGCCCCGCACTCGGCTGGCGTTTGTCAGCCACATCACCTCCGCGACCTCGCTGATCTTCCCCGTCGCGCCGATCTTGGCCGAACTCAACCGTCGCGGCGTCGACACAGTGCTGGACGGGGCCCACTCCGTCGGCCAGATCCCCGTTGATCTCGCCGCGCTCGCGCCGACCTACTTCATCGGCTCGGGGCACAAGTGGCTGAGTGCGCCCAAGGGAACGGGCTTCCTCTGCGTCCGCCCTGATCGTCAGGACCAGTTCCGCACGCTCGCGCTCTCGAGCCGAGCCAACAAGGTTCGTCCCGACCGCGCCCTGTTCCTCCGCGACTTTGATTACATGGGTACGGCGGACTATACCGCGATCCTCGCGATGTCGAACGCCGTGACCGAGATGGGCGGCCTCCTCCCCGGCGGCTGGCCCGCGCTCTATCGCAAGAACCATGAGCTGATCATGAAGGGACGCGCGGTCGTTTGCGACGCGATGGGCATCGACGAGCCCTGCCCCGAGCGCATGGTCGGGAGCATGTGCACGCTGCCGCTCCCCGAGCCCGCCCCCGAGCTGCGGTCGCGCCCGACGAAGTACGACGACGCACTCCAGGACGCGCTCTATCACACGCACCGCATCGTCACGCCGGTTTGGCGATTCGGCCCCGATAACACGCGCGTGATACGGATCTCTGCCCAGCTCTACAACCGCGTCGAGCAGTACGAGCAGCTGGCGCAGGCCCTGCGAGTCGAACTGGCGCGAGAGCGCGGGTCGATCCGCGCGAGCGCGTAGCACTAGGGCCGGTTCTCGCTGCATCGCATCAATAGAGATGCTCAAACGCCCGATGCTGCGCCCGGTTCGCGTCGCTAGTTGGCGCTGCGCTCGGGAGGTCTTGCCATGCAGATCCGGAACATGCTCACACGCGCTAGACAGCCGGCGACGATGAGCACCCTCATCCTCGCGGCATTCAACACCGCGGCCGCCGCGGCGATAATCACCGACGATCATGATGGTCACGGCGCGCCGGTCGCCCCTGCGCCACGCAGCCTCGCCAAGCCAGAGCCCAAGACGGCGCCGACCGCCGCGAAGAGCGTCGGTGCGCAGGCCAAGTCCGCGACAGCCGCGCGTGAGAAGGGTGACAGGACTGACAGGACCGACAGGCCCGTAAAGCCCGACACGCTCGGCTCAGCATCGCATGCAGATGCCGCCGCGCTCGAGCCCGATGCTCATGCCTCAGACGACGCATCCAAGGCCGTACGCAGCAAGAACGCCGCGAAGTCGATGACGCCTGATGAGTCCGAGTCTGTCCGGGATGCCGACACGGTCCTGAAGTGGCTGCGCGATGGCAACCAGCGATGGGTCGCGGGCAAGCCGATGGATCCAAACATCGAGCCGTCGCGTCGCGCTCGCCTCGCGGCCGTCGGTCAGAAGCCCCTCGCGACGATTGTGACGTGTGCGGACTCGCGCGTGCCCGTGGATCGCATCTTTGATCGCGGCGTTGGCGAGCTCTTCGTCATTCGCGTCGCGGGCAACATCGCCGGTGACAGCGAGACCGCAACCGTTGAGTACGGCGTTGGCCACCTCAAAACTCCGGTGCTGATCGTGATGGGGCACAGCAAGTGCGGCGCGGTCGCGGCCGCCGCGAGCGGTGCCCCGCTCCATGGCAAGGTCGCGCAGCTCGTGGCCTTGATCGTTCCATCCGTCGAGCGCGCGCGCCGGAACAACCCGGGCCTCGCGGGCGACGATCTCGTCGCGGCCGCCGTGCGAGAGAACGTCTGGCAGACAGTCTATGACCTCTTCAAAAAGAGCCCCGAGCTTGCCGAGATGGCGCGCGCCGGCAAAGTCCGTGTGATCGGGGCCGTCTGCGATATCAGCAGCGGCGAGGTCGAGTTCCTCGGGAACCACCCGTGGCAAGCAGAGCTAATCGACGCGCTCGCCGCCGGACGCGCGAACACGCCCGAGCCCGCCGCGCCAGCGCACGCCGCGGCTCCCGATCACGAGTAGCGCGCTTCGGAGGCGGGAAACGAAAAAGCCCCGGGCAAGGGCCCAGGGCTCTGATCAACATAGTTCATCGAAGGTCACACCGGGCCATCGCCCTTGTGGAAAGCCAGCCTTTCAGGCTTACTTCTTGGACTTCTTCTCGCTCTTGTCCTTCTTGGGCTTGTCAGACTTCTCTGACTTGTCGCCCTTGGCGGCCTTATCACCCTTGGCTGCCTTATCACCCTTGTCGGACTTGTCGGCCTTTGCTTCGCCCGAGCTGGCACCGTCGGCGGGCTTGGCCGCGCCCCACGTGCCCTTGGTGGCCTTCTTCGCGGCGTCGTCGGCGGCGAGGAGGTCCATGGCGTTGGAGCGGGCCGCGCGGCGTGCGTCGCGCTTCTCTTCCATGGCGTCCTCGCGTGCGTCGCGACGCTCCTCGCGCGTCATCGCGCGCTTCTCGTCAACTGGCTTCTTCCCGCCGTCTTCTTCCGCGGCGGTCTTGTCGTTGGAGAGCTCGCGATCGGGCTTCACACGCAGCTTGATCATCGCGTCCAGATCGCTGTCGAGCTTGACGTGGACGTCGTACGTATCAATGCGCTTGATCGTCGCGGGGATGCGGACCTCGCGAGCCCTGATCGCAAAGCCCTTCGCGGCCAGCAACGTCGCGACTTCCTGCTGCGTGATCGCGCCGTACAGGATGCCCATGTCGTTGCAGGGGCGGACGAGCTCGATGTCCAGGCCCTTGAGCTTCTCGGTCATCTCCTCGCGCTGAGAGCGCAGGCTCGAGACATCCTTCTCTGCCTGAGCGCGCTTGGCGGCGAGGCTCTTCATCTTCTCATCGCTGGGCGTCTCGGCCAGGCCGCGCGGCAGAAGGAAGTTGCGCGCGTAACCGACGCGAACGTTGACCACGTCCCCGACGATTCCGAGGGAGTCGACGTTATCGATGAGCAGGAGTTTGACGTGCGTGGGCATGAGGCTGTCCTCCACGATCGGTTCGGTCCGAACATCGCGGCCGTGCTAAACACGAGGGTCCGCGAGCGGTGCCGATCGTCGTTTGAGTAGCAGCCGACCTGAAACCGACACGCGTCGGACCCAGAAACAGCCGCAGCAGGGTCGAGATGATAGGTCGCGACTCCGCGCGAGAGAAGGGTCGAGACCGCGGCCATGAAGAAACCGGATGGGAGGCCGGTTCTACGCTGAAAGCGTTCGGAACAAAGCACTTAGAACGGAATGTCGTCCTCGGCGGGCGCGGCCTCGACGGAGGTTGTGCGTCGTGCCGCAGGGGCTGCGGATCCGGGCTTGGACCAACCGGAAGCCGCGGGTGCCGGGGCCTCGTCGCTGACGTACTCGGGCGCGGAGCTCGCTCCGCCGCCACCACCACCACCACCTCCGCCGCCACCCTTGCTGTCGATGAACTGGAAGCCCTCGACAACGACGCGCATCTTGGACTGCTTCTTGCCTTCCTTGTCCTCCCACATGTCGAGCTTGAGGCGCCCCTCGATGAAGACGGGGCGGCCCTTGGCGAGGTACTTGGCCATGACCTCGGCCTGCTTGCCCCAGGCCTCGCAATCAACATACGTCACGTCCTCTCGCTTCTCGCCGGACTGGAGCGTGTACGAGCGGTTGATGGCCATGCCGATGCGCGCGACGGACTGGCCGCCAGCAATACTCTTGAGCTCGACATCGCGCGTCAGATTGCCCATCAGATAGACCTTGTTGAAGTTGGCCATGGGTGTGCTCCTATCGGGAAAGAGACAGTGATCGGTCATGGTGATCGGTCAGGATGATCGGAGGGAGCATCCCCCCGGCTGGCGATGATTGCCCGATCATAACCCAACCGGAGAGAGCGTGCGCGCTGGGCGGATGGATTGTCGGTTGGCCCTTCAGAGCCGTCGGCGCAAGCCGATGAGGGAGGCTGGCGCGGCGGTGGGGCGGTCTTTGGAACGCGGAGGCCGCAGAGGGTTGCGGAGGAAGACGGAGGGAAGGCGGGCGAAGGCGCGGCGTGGCGCGAGAAACGAAGGTCGCGACGATGCGATCACGACATCTCCTCTTCGCCCCCAAAGGGCCGAAAGGCCGTAACCGCGGCTGGGGCGACGCGGCTCTGTGCGTCGCGGTACCCGTGGAAGATTTGATCAGAGTGCAAGCAGCTCCGGCAGGGGCGGAGGTGCGTGCGTTCGTTGCGTTTGGGGTGAGATTGGTTGTGTGAGCACACAAAAAAGGCCGACCCTTGCGGGCCGGCCTTTTCATCGTAGATTCGGTTCCGTCTTGCTTACTCGGCCTCGGTCGCTTCGGGAGCGCTGGCCGCGGGGGCTGCGGCTGCGGCTGCCGCGGGGACTGGCGCGGGTGCTGCGGCGGGGGCTGCGCCGACTGGCGTGGCGGGGCGCTCGGTGCGGAGCTTGGCCTCGACTTCGAGGTCCTTGCGGGCGTCCTGCGCGGCGACCTGCTCTGCGGTCATGTGGTCGCAGCGAAGGAAGATGTTGCGCATGATCTTCTCGCTGAGGTTGCAGTCGCGCTCGATGTGGCTGAGCGACTCGCCGGGCGCCTTGAAGTAGCAGAGGATGTAGTAGCCGCGCTTCTGGCCGTCGATCTCGTAGGCGAGGCGACGCTCGTCCCACTTGCGCATGGCGACGATCTCGCCGTGGCCGCGGGCGATGATGTCCTTGATGTGGTCGATGGCGCCGTTGAGGTCGGAGGCGACTGCCTGGCTGAGCAGGAACATCGCCTCATAGGTGTATACGCGCTTGGTAGCCATGGGTCCGGTCCTTTCGTAAATCTGTTTCGCGGATCTATTTCTTGTGAGTTCGTTCGTGCTTGAAAGTGGAATGGTTTGGGAGCTTGCTTGGGAGCCTGTTGGACTCCCGCGCTAGTTGAGAGGTTCCGGTGCGCCGGGCGCGCTCCGGGGAGGAACGGGGGAGGGAGTAACTGCTGGAGCAGCCGAAGGAGTTGTTGCGGGATGGAGCGCGCCGGTAGGTTTGGAGTTTGGTGTCGTGGCTGTTGATGAGGATGGTGCTGAAGCTCGTGCTGAAGATGGTGCGGACGTTGGAGCCTTCGGGCGCTCTTCTGCGTTGGTCGTGTTCATCGCGTGGGAGAGGCCCTTGCTCACCCATGCTTCGACGCCGCTGGCGGCCCTGGTGATCGAGGCGAAGAGAAGCGGATCCTCATCGCTCGTGAATCTGGAGAGGACAAAGTCGGCTTGGTTCATCATCGAGGGCTTGCCACCCAAGGGCTGGATGCCCACGCCCACCCGCAGTCGCGGGTAGGCATCGGTGGAGAGAGCGCGCTCGATGTCAATCAGGCCGTTGTGGCCGCCCGCGCCGCCTGAGCCGAGCAAGCGGCACTTGCCGGTCGGAAGATAGAGATCATCAACCACCACGAGCAGGTCGTCCTGCGGTGTGAGCTTGTAGAAGCCGACGGCTTCCGCCACCGCCTGCCCCGAGAGATTCATGTAGGTGTTGGGCTTGAGTAGCAGGCACCGCTCGGATCCGATCGTTGCTTCGATCGCGAGTGACTTGAAGCGGGCCTTGGGAAGCTCGCTCTTGGCGAAGGCAGCATGGAGGCGCTCAACGACCATGAACCCGGCGTTGTGCCGCGTCCTGGTGTATTGCGATCCGGGATTGCCGAGGCCGACGATGAGCTTCATGGCGAGTGGGGCGGAGAAGAAGTGGAGGACGTGACGGGCGTGATCGACATGACAGGCGTGATTGACTTGATCGACGCGATGAGCGAGGCAGGCCCCGGCGCTGATGCGCCGGGGCCCATCGCGAGTTCTTACTTCTTGGCGGCGGGCTTGGCCGCGGCGCCCGCAGGCTTCGCGCCAGCTGCGGGCTTGGCACCGGCCGCGGGCTTGGCGCCAGCGCCGGTCTTTGCACCGGCCGCGGGCTTCGCGGCGTCGCCATCGGCAGGCTTCTTGGCGGTGAGGACCTCGGGCTCGGCGCCACCGGCGACGGCCGCGGTCTCTTCGCCGACCTTGACCTCCTGCTGGATCAGGATCTGGGCGACCATCGCGTGCGCGTCGGTCATGAGCTTCATGTTGTCGCTGGGGAGCTTGACCTCGCCAGCGGTGATGGCGTGCTCGACGTCAAGGTCGCTGACACTGACCTCGATGAAGTCGGGGATCTCGAGCACGAGGCACTCGATCTCGATCTCGTTGGTTGGGTGCATCATGATCGCGCCAGCGGTCTTGAGGCCCTTGGCTTCGCCGATGAGATGGATCGCGACGCGAGTACGGACGCGCTCGTTGAGGTCAACTCGAGCGAAGTCGGCGTGGATGATGTTGTTGCCAAGGTAGTCAAAGCCCAGGTCCTTGAGCAGAACGATCTGCATCTCGTCGGTGGCCTTGGTGCCGGGGAAGTCCAGGCGATAGACCTTCTCACCGGCGTGGAAGTGGGCCAAGGCCGCGTGGGCATCGAGCGTGATGGAGACGGGGTCGCGGCCGTGGCCGTAAACCACCGCGGGAAGGCCGCCAGCCTCGCGAAGACGCTTGCTGTAGCGCGAACCGGTCTTCTCGCGGGGCTTGACTGTCAGGACTGGTGAGGACTCGTGCATTGAAAAATCTCCTTGAACTGGTTTGAACTGGTTTGGATGGGCTGATGTGATTGAGCTGATTCGAATGAACTGGTTTGGCGGATCGATCGTCTGTGCCGCGGTCTTTCGACCGCATCGCGATGATCGCCTGGACTATCTCTTGGTTCCCGCGGTGTCCTTGAAGAGGGCGCTGATGGACTCGTTGTTGTGGATTCGTCGGATGGCCTCACCGAGCAGCGGCCCCACGCAGAGCTGCACCAGACGCTCGCGGATCGGGGCGACGGCCTTCTCATCGAGCGGGATCGTGTTGGTCACGATGATCTGATCGATCGGCGCATCGGCGAGGCGCTCGATGGCCTTGCCCACGAGCACCGGGTGCGTCGCGGCGGTGATGATTCGGCTGGCGCCAGCCTTGTGCACAACCTTGGCGGCCTCGGCGACGGTGCCGGCGGTTGAGATCATGTCGTCGAACATCAGGACGGTCTTGCCCTTGACGTCGCCGACGAGCATGCCGGTCTTGACTTCGCTGCCGCTGATGCGGCGTTTGTTGATGAAGGCGATGTCGCCACCGAGGATGAACTGCATCGCCTCGGCGACCTTGAGATTGCCGACATCGGGGCTGACGAGGCAGAGGTTCGGCAGGCCCTTCATCGTGGCCTTGAAGTGCTCGATGAAGACGGGCGAGGCCGAGAGGTGATCAACAGGGATGTCAAAGAAGCCCTGGATCTGAGCCGCGTGGAGGTCGACGGAGAGAACTCGATCAGCGCCAGCGGCAGTGATGAGATTGGCGACGAGCTTGGCGGTGATCGGGACGCGGCCTTCGTCCTTGCGATCCTGGCGCGCGTAGCCGAAGTATGGAACGACGACGGTGACGCGCGCAGCGCTGGCTCGCTTGATGCAGTCGATGTAGACCAGCAGCTCCATCAGGTTGTCGTTGACGGGGCGACAGGTGGAGAGGAGGACGAAGACGTCGCGGCCGCGAACGTCCTCATCGAGCTTGACGAAGACCTCGCCATCGGGGAAGTGGCTCGTGCGTGCGCCACCGAGCTCAACGCCCAGGTGCTTGGCGACGCGTTCGGCCAGTGCGCCAGCCTTCGAGCCCGCGAAGAGTTTGACCTCGCCCATTGATCCGCCGTTTGGACGTCCGTTGGCCATTACTGGGTCCTCCGTGACGAACTTGACGGGTTCTGAGTCTCGGCCTCGCGCCCCTGGCGCGATCGATAGATCTCGTCAACTTTCGCCAGGTCCTCGGGCGTGTTGATCGAGAGGATGTCCTCGGGAGGGACCGAAGCCAGCACCTCGACGCGCTCGCCCGCGGCGAGGAGATGCCCGAGCGTGTCGGTCAGGTAGTACTCGCTCGTCAGCTCGTTGCGATTGACGCTGCGGAGCGACTCAAAGAGCTTGGCGGTCTTGAAGCAGTAGTAGCTTGGATTGACCTCGCGGATCGCGAGCTGCGCGGGCGTTGCGTTCTTCTGCTCAACGATGGCTAGGAATCGGCCCGCGCCGTCGCGGAAGATGCGTCCGTAGCCATCTGGGTTGTCGATGACGGAGGTGGCCAGCGTCGCGCTCGCGCGGGCGGCGGCGTGCGCGGTGTGCAGATCCCGGAGCGTCGAAGCGCGGATGAGCGGGCCATCGCCGCAGAGGACGAAGCAGTCGCCCGCAAGTGCCGCGGCGTTGCCAGTGAAGAGATCCGCAGCGGAAGTGACGGCGTGTCCGGTGCCCAGCTGCTCACGCTGCACGGCGTACTCAATGTCGCGATAGCCAGCGAGCGCATCGCGGACGCGCTCCTGCTGATAGCCGACGATCACGACGATGCGCCCGCACCCGGCTTCGAGGCACGCATCCACCACGGCGCAGACCATCTCGCGGCCGCCAATCGGGAAGCAGACCTTCGGAAGGTCCGAACGCATGCGCGTGCCCTTGCCAGCGGCGAGGATGATCGCGGCGGGCTTGGAGGTAGTGGGAGCGTTGGGCGGGTTGATGGTCATGTGGCGTGCAGTTCGGGAGATCGCGGCGAGACCGCCAATCGCGATGGTGCGTCGCGGGTGGCAGGGCAGGTGGCAGGGCGGGTGACAGGGCGGGTAACAGGGCGGGTGACGAAGTGGATGTCAGCTCGCATAGGCGGCGGGTCGCTCTGTGACAGCATGTCCCAACTTGCTACCGAGCGGGCGTGCTACTGAGGGCAAGAGTGGGTCGGCGGCACGCGGTGCTTCTCTCGCCGACCGAGAAGCTGGTCGACCTGGATTCGAACCAGGACAAGCAGAACCAAAATCTGCTGTGCTACCATTACATCATCGACCAGTAACCAGCCAGTAACGAGCCAGTAACATGTTGGGAAAGCGGATCTTAGGA
>Ga0105046_10005128_pt1 | contig 20768 bp, 16 predicted proteins | sample MAT03_FD_78385 | JGI IMG/M metagenome (GOLD analysis project Ga0105046, IMG submission 78385) | Freshwater microbial communities from Lake Fryxell liftoff mats and glacier meltwater in Antarctica - MAT-03 (megahit assembly) | ecosystem: Environmental > Aquatic > Freshwater > Ice > Liftoff...
CAATCGATGTTCCGCTGCGGGTTTTAAAAGGCTTTCCGTCATCCCCTAATACGGTGCCAAAATTCACATGAACCAGGCGGGTGGCCGATAGGCCCATCATCCGGGCAGCGGCAAAAAGTTTTTCGAAGTGTTCGCTTTGGCGGGTATCCACTACATATAAAACTTCGTCAGGCTTGAAGTTTTCTCGGCGGTAAACAAGCGTTGCTAGGTCTGTCGTCGAATATAAGAACGCGCCATCGCGTTTTTGGATGATCATCGGCGACTCGAACCCATCAAGAAAAACGCATACGGCCCCTTCGGAATCGGTCGCTAGGCCAGCCGCCCGCAGCTCCGCGACGACGCCTTCTAGCATCGGATGGTAGAAGCTTTCGCCTAGTGTGTGATCAAAGCTGACATTCAAACGTTCGTAGACCCGGTTGATTTCATCTTTGCAAAAAGGGAGAAACCGATGCCATAGGGCGAGGTTGGTTTCGTCACTTTCGTGAAGTTTTGCGGTTTCCTGCAATACCGCTGCCGAGATCGCGGTGTGTTGCTTGGCGAGGCTGAGACTTTCTGGATCGCTTTCTAATGCAGCGATGGTCGAGGTTAGCTTTTCGAGCTGTTCGGCTATCGATTCGCACTTTTTGTGCAGCGATTGCAACGCTTTTTCGGCCTGTTTTTTCGCTTTCGAATCGGTCGTTGCTGCGAGCCTCGCGCGTGATTGCTCTAACGCATCAGCGAATTCATCGGCGTTCGACTTGCATGGTTCAATCGTTGCGACGGCGTTGTGATAGTCGATGAGCCGATTGACAAGCTTGTAGAGTCGCGTCAGTTCAGCGACCGGCGCGGTGCGAAACGCGACCTCGTCTCCAAAGTTCTTGAAGCCGTAAATGATCATCCCGAACTGCGTCCCCCAGTCCCCCAGATGGTTGTCGGTGATGACGTTATGTCCCAAAAAACGCAAAACCTTGGATAGCGCGTCCCCAATCACGGTGCTGCGAATGTGTCCAACGTGCATTGGCTTGGCGACGTTGGGGCTGGAAAAATCAACGATGATCGTTTTAGGCGATGGCGTCTGAGAAACACCAAGATTCTTGTCCTGAAGGAGACGCCCCAAAGTAGAACTCAGATAATCATCGCGAATCCTCAGATTGATAAATCCGGGGCCGGCGATTTCAGGTGCGATGCAAAGATCGTCGATCTTTAGTCGCTGCAAAAGCTTCTCGGCCACCGCACGTGGGTTTTCTGAAAGAAGTTTCCCAAGCGGCATGGCACAATTTGCTTGATAGTCGCCATGTCGCGAATCCGTCGTCGGGCGAACCATTTGCGCGAAACCGATGAAACGTTCAAGATCGATCGTTTCTGAAGAATCGGTGTCTGATAAGTCGGATTCGGCAAAAAGTTGTGACAAAGCCGTCGCGAATCTTTGCCGCAACGCATCAAGAATCTGCATCAATTGTCCGTCGATCGCGAAGCACGAGGAATGCTTAGCCCCAAGTCCGCCAGGGGCACAACGGTCGCATCCGCCCAAAGCGATTCGAGGTCATAATAAGCGCGGGTTTCTTCATCAAAAAGGTGGATCACCACACTGCCATAGTCCAAAACGATCCAGCGGCTATCCTCGTAGCCTTCGATGCCCATACGATGGTCGCCGAGGTCTTTTTGGAGCTTATCATCAATCTCTTCGCTGATCGCGTGCAGTTGCCGCCGACTTGTTCCCGTCGCCAAAACGAAATAATCGAAAAGCGCGGTTTGGTCACAGACGTCAAGGATCATCACTTCGGTGCCATTATTGTCCAGCGCGACTTGCGCGGCCGCTTTGGCCAACGTGAGGCTGTAGCTCTTAACGTCCGAGTGACGTGGAATCCCACGATCGGCGTTATCGGATACCGTTTTTGGTTCCGACGAGCTGACACGAATGAAACGATCAATCGAAGAGGCCGACTTTACACCCTCGGTTGTGGGTATTGCGTCTGGGGAAGTTTCGGTTGGAAGCGAAGGATCGCCGCCGTTTGGTTCTGAGTTATTCATAAGAACACAAATTCTACAGCATTTCGGTGTACTGTCACGCCCCGCTTTCCAGACCACTAAACTAAGCCCGAAGCGATGTCGCGTTTGATACGTTTAAGATACCCGAATTCATATCCTTAAAAGAGCAAAAAATGGCCGAATGGCTTGAAGAAGGTTCCAAGATGCCTGCGTTTACTCTGTCCGACGACCACGGAAAAAAGGTGAAGTCGTCGCAGTTCGCTGGGTCGCCCTTGGTGATTTACTTTTATCCGAAGGACGACACCCCAGGATGTACGAAAGAGGCATGTGCGTTTCGCGACGCCAGTGCAACGCTGAAAAAGCTAGGCGCAACGGTCATCGGTATTAGTGGCGACTCCGCCGAAAGTCACGCCAAGTTTCGCGATAAGTATTCGCTAAACTTTCCGCTCCTGACTGACGTCGACCACACGGTGTCGGAAAAGTTTGGTGCTTACCGTGAGAAGAATATGTATGGCAAAGTTTCGATGGGAATCCAGCGAAGCAGTTTCTTGTTCAACAGCAAAGGTGTTCTGGCAAAGGTTTGGAAGCGAGTTCAGGTGGATGGCCATGACGCGCAAGTAATCGAGGCTTTGACTGCGTTAGGCTGATTCATTGCTTAAATCGGCAAAAAAGTCCCGCGTCGCCTTTCGCTCGTGCTCAAAGTAAAGCTGCCTTATCGAGAGTGGCAGCACCTCGGCTTTTCGACCATCGATGAATGCATCGGCAACATCAAAGCCTTGCGCTGAACGTATAGCCCCATCGCCTAGGGTCAATCGCAACAGGTTTGCCGACCTTGTCCACATCCCTGAGGTGTCAACTGCGTACAGAGTCGCATAATCGTTCCCGGCACCGGATGATTCTGCAATGATCGTCGCAAATCCACGTGCACCGGCGTAATAGTCCCGACCGCTGATCCAAGCCGACGATGCGGAGGCGCTGAGTCGATCGTCGCCAGGGCTGTCGTAGAGATTCGCTTGATCAACGCCACCGGCGCCGGCGAATGCGTGAACTTTTTCGAACCCATATGCAAGCCGGAACATACTGTCATTGCGGAGGCTTGTGAATTGATGCCGAATGGCAAGTCGGTCATCTTTAACACTGTCATAAAGATACGCCGTATCGCTGCCACCACTGGTCGCATGCGCGTATAGATTGTTAACGTCAATCGCGACAAACGTGTATCCCACGCCTCGCATGGTCGCCTGAGTCGGGCTGGCTTCCAGCGTATCGTCCATTGGTGAATCGAAGAACGTGGCGCGATCATCACCCCCGCCCCCTCGAAAAACAAGATTCTCGAAACTGCGGAAGTCACCGGCCAGTCCGATCGTCTGCAGGGACGCACTTGCTTGCTCGAAGTTCGTCAGTGCGCTGCGCGCCGTAACGCGTTCGTTTCCCATGCCGCCAATGATCTCGAGTTGATCATTTCCCGCTTCGCCATCAATGGTGATGTTGGTGAGCGGCCGGTTGATCAAATGAACAACGGAATTGATTTTGATAGTTGGGCTTGGCCCTGAAAGGTCGAAAATGAATTGATCTGCATCGGCAGTTCCGCGAACAAAAAGATTGCCTTGCCCGGTCCACGTTAGCGGTGAAGTCGTGTTGTCAGACGACGAGCCGTCTCTCTGATGCTCCGCCATTAGTACATCGATCGCGTTTTGGAGATCAACGATCCCATAGGTCGCGCCGGTCGTTAAGTCGGTTCGATGGAGAGCCGTATTGCGGAGGTGTGAAAGGATGTCGTCGGCTGTCGGTGTCAAGCCTAGGGACTGCATCGCTTCACGAACGATGATCGATGCCCCTGCGACCTGCGGCGCAGCCATGCTGGTGCCAGATAACGATGCGAAATCGTTGACGTCACCATCGATCCCAAGCACATGGTCTGGAATCGAGCTGCGGATTCCACTGCCCAACCCCGCAAACACGTTTGATGATCGCTGGGCGAAACTGCTGATGTTTCCGCTGGCGTCGACGCTGGTAACGGCTGCCACCAACGAACTGGAGGCAGGATAGGTGATCGCGTCGGGTCTTGAACTGTTGAAAGAGTTGCCTGTCGCCGCCACGATGATCACTCCGTTATCGCGAAGTTGTCGAATCTCATCATCCAGTTGTGTGAACGGCTGACTCGTGTCCGACGCGGAAACGCCGAGCGAAAGATTGACCGTTGTGATTGGATTCTCGAATGCATTCCGATTGTCGATGACCCAACGCAGCGCCGATTCGACCCAATCGAGGCTGCTGCGCCCGAAATCATCAAAGACACGCAGCGCGATGAGATCCGCGCCGGGTGCGATGCCGCTGAAACCGGTCGCGAGGCCTGCGAGCGTGCCCGCGACATGGGTGCCGTGATACCCCGACGGACCGTCATCATAAGGATTGGCATCGTTTTCAGCGAAATCCCATCCCCCAACGACGCGGTTGCCATTTCCTAAGCTTGGACTTCCCGTTGGCGGGCGATCGGTATCAAAGACCCAGTGGTCCCAGGCGATTCCTGTGTCGATCACAGCAACGCTTTGTCCCGATCCGTCAAAACCATACTGATTCCGAACTTGTAGGGCATCGGCAAAAGGGTTCGGTGTGCTCGTCGCATTCAACGTTATTGGCGACGCTGCAAAGGTTTCAATGATCGCATCCGCGGTCGCGGTTGCCGAAAGCGCTAATCGCGGCTCACAAACGGCGATACGATCCTCCGCCGAATGCGATTCAAGAGGATCAATCGCTCGAAAAGCGGAATGAACGGATTTCTTTAGCGACTGGTTATTCATTTTGCCGTTTTCGGATTCGGAAAAGATGTCTGATCCCGACAGCCAGAACGGCCATTTGGTCGCTTTCCACTTTTGGGGGTCATGCACCTTTTCCAATGCTTGACACCTGTACTAATGGCTGACCCTGGCACGGTCCAGATAAGGTTAGGTTACGAAGTGCGGCGCGACGGAAAAGTCACCGCCGCTTCGCTTACCGGTTTCCCGAACAATCGATTCGACTGTCGCATCCTGCACGGCCGAAAGAACTGGTGTAGGGCGGTTGCTAGATTGGTGACCGTCAAAGTTGTCTAATCGACCTGGCAGCAGGCACAAGGTTCTAAGGCGATGGCTCTGGCAAAGCTCTGGAATGCGGTCTTCGGCAAGCGTACTCCTACGGAAGTGCCTGCGCCGGCAGTCGCTGAACCAAAATCGATCGCAGCGGCGAAGTCGTCGAAGCAGGCAATTTCGAATGCCAGCATTGCGAAACCGGCGATATCGAGCTCGAAGACGGCTCCTCCGGTCATCAAGCTGAGTCGCAAGAAAGCCAAAGTTGATAAACAAAAACCGGAAATGTCGCTCCGCGCATCGGTCGAAGCGACGGCCCCACCAACGGTGAGGATGTTCAAACGAAAGAACAATGCTTGGTCCAAACTGATCGGTAATCGCAACTTCACGACGGTACTTGATCTCAACATCGGGGACGGAAGTCGTGCTGTTGAAATCCTGGAGGCAATCGTCGATGCAACCAATAGCGCACCGAGATTGATTGCGATTAGCCTGTTCGAAATGTCCGGCTCGGGGATATCGGTACGCCAATTTCATCAAAAGATTCGTGCTGCCGGTGGCCTGCCCAACGCGATCCCCATGGCATTGCCCGAAGGCTTACGACGTTTGTCGGAAACGGTTGGCACGGTAGACTTAGTGGTCTTCGATGGAGACGATCAGGCTTTATCCAACCCCTTGGTGAACAAGTTATTGACTCGGGTCATTGGCCGGGACGCATTGGTTTTAAAACGTGATTCCGCTGGTCGTTGGCAATCAAACACAGCAATATCGCTTACTCGTTCGCGACAAGCTGCGTAATCGATCCAAACGCTTCGATCCGCCGATTCTTCCTCCAACCAGCGAAACGCAAGCTATACTTCGCCGGGTTCATTGAGTAAGCGAGAAGAAGAGAGTGATATGTGTGGCATCGTTGGATATGTCGGCAGCCAAAACGCCAGCCCGTTCCTGATTGAAGGACTGCGTCGCCTCGAGTATCGAGGTTATGACAGCGCTGGAGTCGCGATCGCTAATGGTAAGGGGATCGAGGTCTGCCGTTCGGTGGGTCGAATTGATCAACTCGCCATAAGGCTCGCTCCGATGGCCTGCGAGGGATCGATAGGACTCGGTCATACGCGGTGGGCAACACACGGCGCACCGACTGAAATCAACGCCCACCCACATCTCGGCGGAAACGGCGAAGTGGTGTTGGTCCACAATGGTGTCATTGAGAACTTCTCCCGTCTCAAAAAAGACTTGCAAGAAAAGGGGTACAACTTTGTTTCCGCAACCGACAGTGAGGTGATCGCCCATTTGGTTGCAGAAGGTCTTAAAAAGTTCTCCGAGACCAATCCTAAAAAACCAGTGGAACGGTTTGTAAATGCGGTCCAGTGGGCCGTAGCGCAACTGCATGGAACCTACGGTTTGGCGATTCTGTTTCGCGATGAACCTGGATTGATGATCGCGGCGAGATTTGGCAGCCCTCTGGTCGTTGGCGTTGGTCGTGGTGAGTACTATTTGGGCAGCGACGCATCGCCGCTTGCTGGTTACACAGACCAGATCGTTTACCTTGCCGACCATCAGTTGGCGGTTCTGACGCGCGACGGGTTTACGGTCCAGCATCGCGATTCGGGCATGGTGGCCCCCAACATTGAAATCGTTGAACAGGATTCGACGGCGGTCAGCCTCGAAGGCTTCGACCACTACATGCTCAAGGAAATCTATGAGCAACCCGAAGCGTTGAAAAACGCGATGCGTGGTCGACTGGACGATCAAGATGCGACCGCCAAGTTCGGTGGTCTGAATCTGTCACCACAGCAATTGCGCAGCGTTGACCGAATCATCCTCACCGGCTGCGGAACCAGTTGGCATTCGGCTCTGGTAGGTGAGTATCTGTTCGAAGAGCTAGCAAGAATTCCGGTTGAAGTCGAGTATGCGAGCGAGCTGCGGTATCGCAATCCTCCGATCGAAAACAACACTTTGGTGTTTGGGATTACTCAAAGCGGCGAAACTGCGGATACGCTTGCCGCGCTTCGCGAAACGAAACGCAAAGGACACCGTACCCTCGCGATCTGTAACGTGGTCGGCAGTTCGATCGCGCAGGCGGCCGACGGGGGCGTTTACTTGCACGCGGGTCCTGAGATTGGTGTTGCTAGTACCAAAGCATTCACGTCACAATGCTGCGTCTTAGCAATGCTCGCGCTTTACTTCGGGCGCACGCGGCACATTAGCTACGAGTCCGGCAAGCGAATCATCGAAGAACTTCGGACTCTCCCTGGCTTGGTTCAACAGGCGCTCGCCTGCGACGAGCATGTGCGGAAGGTCGCGAAAAAGTACCCAGACGCAACCAATGTTCTTTACCTTGGTCGTCAGTACAACTTCCCGACAGCGCTCGAGGGTGCATTGAAGTTAAAGGAAATTAGCTACATTCACGCTGAAGGTTACCCGGCGGCGGAAATGAAACACGGACCGATTGCGCTTGTCGATGCACAAACTCCGAGCGTTTTTCTCATTCCTCGCGGAACCACGTATGACAAAGTTATGTCCAACATGGAAGAGGTCAAAGCTCGCGGTGGCCCAATCATCGCTATAGGAAGCTACGACGACCCTCGCGTCATGGAAGTTGCTGATGATGTCATTCATATCCCCGAGGCTCCTGAATTCTTGCAACCCATTGTCAGCGTTGTTCCACTTCAGTTACTCGCGTATCACATCGCTTTGTTGAGGGGTTGCGACGTTGACAAACCGCGCAATCTCGCCAAAAGTGTAACCGTTGAATAGTCGCGATTCGTCAAATCCCTCGCGGTCCCAAAGCTCAGATCAGTTCATCGATTCGGAAAGCAGCCCATGTCAACTCAGACTACTAAGAAGAAGCCGTCCGTCGTGATGGGGCTCAGTTACAGCGCTCGAAAGGCTCTGATGGTTCATGTAGGCGAAAAGCCAGGTGCCGAAATCGCCGACATGATCCAACAAATGGCCATGGAGATCGAAGAACTGCGTCGGACCAAAGTCAGCATCACTCGGATCGTGCCCGGCGAACCTAGGTAATCAGCGGCCTATGCCTGTCCGCTCCCCCAATCTTGATTCGATCTCATGCCGACTTACCTCGTCACTGGCACCGCAGGGTTCATCGGTTTTCACGTTGCAAGAAAATTGCTCGGGATGGGGATCGACGTCGTTGGCTTCGACAATGTCAATGACTACTACAGCGTTGAGTTGAAACGTGATCGCCTATCTGAACTGCAAAAGACCGCGAGCGAACGTTCTTCTGGCAGATTTCAGTTCGTTGAAGCCGACCTAGCCGACCAAACTTCGGTGGATGCAGCCTTCGCGTCGCATTCGTTCGACCGAGTGATTCACTTAGCCGCACAAGCTGGCGTGCGGTACTCGGTCTCACACCCGAGAACCTACATTCAAAGCAACGTCGTTGGCTTCATAAACATTCTTGAAGCTTGTCGACACGCGAACACGCCGCACTTAACGTATGCCAGCAGTAGCAGCGTTTACGGCGCCAATACGTCGATTCCGTTCTCGGTACACGATAACGTCGATCACCCCCTTAGCCTTTATGCCGCAAGCAAGAAGGCGAACGAATTGATGGCACATACCTATAGTCATCTCTATGATTTGCCCACAACCGGTTTGCGATTCTTTACGGTTTATGGTCCGTGGGGCCGACCCGACATGGCGCTTTTCATTTTTACGCGAGCGATTCTTCGGGGCGAACCCATTAATGTTTTCAATCACGGAAGGATGCTTCGTGACTTTACGTACATCGATGATATCGTCGAAGGCATTTTTCGCACAAGCGAAATGATCGCGGCACCCAATCCCCGTTGGTCTGGCGATCATCCCGATCCAGCAACAAGCACCGCTCCGTATCGCCTTTATAACATTGGAAATAACGCTCCTGTTGAGCTGGAGCGTTTTATTGATGTGATTGAACAACAGGTTGGACGGAAGGCGGTCCGTAACCTCATGCCTATCCAGGCTGGTGACGTTCCTGCGACTTATGCCGATATTGATGCCTTACAGTCCGTCGTCGGATTCAGCCCTCAAACGTCCATAGAATCCGGTGTTGCGAAGTTTGTCGATTGGTATCGTTCCTACTTCGGTGAATAATGCCCAAGGCGAAATGCTACTCCCCTCCCGCCGCCACTTTTGACGTACCGTTTCCTAGACGGATGATCTAATTGGGCAAAAGACCAGATTGTACGTTCGTGCAAGCTGTCGATCGATTCAATGCATTTGATTCGTTCGGAGAGAACCACAAGCGCCTTTCGTAAGTTCGATTGGCATCTCGGTTGGGCAACCGCAAATGAGATGTTTTCATGGGCAAGATTCTACGGCTCGAAGAGATTCCTCTCGACGTTCCCTTAGTTGATTCATTGTACGACGCCGATGGAGAACTCCTAGTGACGCGAGGTTCGATATTACAGAGCAGTCAGCTCAAGGCATTGGCTCTCAAGGGCCTTCGTTATCTTGAGATGGGTGATCGCACCGAGGGGTTCGATACATCCGAAGCTGCCGTTGCAACCCTAGAATCTCCCAACTTGCACGACAGCGGTGAAAGTGGCTCGGATCAATTACCATCCGTTGAGGTGACCGAGCGTTCCAGCCGCCAATCTGATTCATCGATTCAGCCGCTCGACGAAAGCGTTACCAAAAAGGTTTCACTTCTTGTCACGCGAGCCGCCGATACGGTCGAGGAACTAGGCAAACAGCTGGCGGATGGCACACTCCGTGACGCGACTCCCATTCGAGGAATCGCAGATGATTTCTTGAACGAGCTTCAAGGTGATTCGGATCAAACCATTGCAACGACGTTAAGGCACGTTGCGAACCAGCAACTTTCGGTTCGATCGGTGCAGTTGAGTGTTCTATCAATTGCGATCGCCAGAGCGATGAAGCTAACGGCTGAGGAACAGTTGACCGTCGGGTGCGCTGCCATGCTTCATGACATGGCACTTTTCGAGCTCCCTGAAAACGAACGCCATTCACCTGAACTAATGAGGCCGGAGTCACGTCGCGTCTATGAGTCGCATCCTGCGATCGCCTACGACATGCTCGAAAAAGTACGTGACATCGACGGAACCGTCCGCATCATTGTCCTGCAAGCGCATGAACAGGCAGACGGCACGGGTTTTCCAAGACGGATTACGATTACTCGAACCCATCGCCTCGCGAGAGTCGTTAACCTCGCCGACGCATACTTGACCCTGACCGGTACCGGCCCCGGTTGCCAGAAAATCTTCCCAGCCGACGCGATCGCTTACCTGATGCATCACTCCTGCCAGGGACGCTTTGACTCCGTTGCAACCTGCGGCCTGGTTCGAGCCGTCTCTCTTTTTCCGCTGGGATCATTGGTTCTCCTGAGCGATAACCGAACAGCGAGAATCGCTCGGTCATCGGCCAAAAACCCAGTATCGCCCATTGTTTCAACGACGGGTGAGAATGGTATGCCTACCCTCGTTGACCTGTCCGAAGGGTCTATCACCGTTGCGTGTCCGATCGATGAAGACGACTGCGGACGACGCAGGCTACCAACAAGCGACCTCGAAAAAGTGCTTTGGTAAGGAGCTGGAAACCCATCTACGTCCCCTAATCAAGTAGGACTCCATCAAACCGTTCCAACAGGTTATCCGTCGGTGTCCACGAAAGTGGTTTCAACTCCTCAATGACATTCAAGCCCGCGGTCATGGCATCCTCCCAATAGCCCTCACTACACATGACTTCGCCAAGGTGCAGTGTGTCCTTGATCCACAAGCATCGCACTTTTTCCACCGATTGGCGACCAGCTTGATCGATTGCAATTCGCAGCACCTCACGGTCGGTTTCCCAATGCGCAGGAATCGCTGCACCCGAGATATGTAAGGCTGTTAAGCAATTGATACGCGTTACTTCCACATCCATCGCCCGAACAAGACTTGAGCGGCAATACTCCGCAATCCCAATGCCTGACGCGTTTCCCTTTGTTTCGGGCGTAAGGCCTCGGACATAAATCTGGTGTACCTTCGGAAACTCACTCGGCCCCGCAACCTTATCGTTTGACTTTCGGCCAACGATGTTCGTATCCAGTCCCGTACCGCTGATGTTTTTACCCATCTGATCGATGATCAATAGATCAGCGTCTTCAAACGGAAGTCTTGGCATCTTCCGCCGCGCTAGCTCAAGCAACTCAGGTTCGCGATCCAGGATGTGTTCCGCATCGATTGCTTCGACATGAGTCACTTCGTCAAAAGCGTTCTCAACGATCGCGAATCCTATCAGAATCGGCGCGTGAGCCATCACCATCGGAGCCGCTTCGGCGACGATTTCATCGAAGTGTTGGCGAGTCATAGCGCGATGATAAGTTTCTGCCCCACGGTGCTTTCCAAGCCCAATCAGCATCATTTTGACGATGCCGCTTTCGTAAGGTCCACAGATTCGAGTATGCGGTTTGATTCGATTGACGATGATGACATGGTCTGCCAATGCCGCGTTTCGATCAAAATGGACATCAACCCCGGCGCTGGTTGTCCCAAGGATCGTCGTCTCCATCGAAGATCGAATTTCACAGCCCGTCGTTTCCGCCGTAATCCCGTATCCGGCAAGCAAGCCAGTTTGTCCTTCCGATGTCGCACCGCCGTGGCTTCCCATTGCTGGGACGATGAAAGGGACGCCGCCAAGTTCGAAAACAGTATCAACGATCGACTTGACAATGGTTGAGATTCGAGAGATTCCGCGACTGCCGACGGCAATCGCAACGCTTTGGCCACGTTGAATTCGTCGCAACTGAATCGACGCGGAGTTCGCAATCGTATGACGAACTTCACGGGCAAGATCGTCAATTTTTGTGTCGTCAAATTGTTGTCGAACGCGAAAGAAACGCGGAAATTCACAGTTCATGGTGATTCGATCTTCAATGGGTTCACGATCAGACCGGGACGTGATGATTGCAGTTTCGAAATGCCTACTTCCGATACACCAGTCCTCTGCAAATCAACTCGCTGCAACTTATCCATCGCGATCATCTTATCGATGGATGCATCCGAAACCTGCGATCCGGTCAACCATAGTGTTTCAATCGGCGCTGACACCGGAAGCATCATGATCGCCTTGTCGCTGACGCGCGTGTTACTTAGATCTAATTCACGAAGCTTACTCGCTGAGGCCAACCAATCACCGATCGAATCGTCAATTGCCGTCGCCTCGAGACTCAATTGCTCGACCGTCGAAGCGTTCGGACATAAACGCATGACATCATCGTTGGTAACGGGGATGAAGGCTAATTCCAACCAACGGAGCGACGCCTGCGGAGCGATTTTCTCAATCCCTTGTCGAGTTACCTGCGAACGCGACATGCATAAATCGACCAGCTTGTCATGGGTGATCGGGGAGATATCTCGATCCGTTAGGTTTAAATAACCATCAATTGCGCCGGAGTCAAAGTCGCGATCGCATCTTGCAAGCGGAAGGACGCGGGCTTGGTAAATCGTTCCCAATCGGTGCAGAAGACTGAACAGCCCGGCACCGTTCCCTTCATCAATGCTTCGGTGAGTGTAAGCCGCGGCAAATGAATACCATCGCGAAAGATCTTCGCGTTGCTGGACAGCAGCACGGCCTTCACCCTGCATCTGCACCAGTGGAAAATCGTCTCCAAAGCTGAGCACGCGACTGCGAGCGAACGATAGCCGAGAAGCTTGCCAGCCACCGATCGTCGCGTACTGATCCAGCATCATGGTCGATTCCATGAAGCAGGCGATCCCTTCAACTAACCAAAAATCACGACGATCACCGGGACGAAATCGAGGCCTCGCATCGGTCGCTTCGCTCATCAACTGGTGTGTCAACTCGTGCATGCGAGTTGCTTCGTCATTCGAATTGCCGTGGTGAAAGAATGCCACACGCCGCTGATCCGAATAGAAACCGGTCGACTGCAATGCTGCGGGGCCCTCAGCGCTAAGTACCTGCTGATACCGGGCGGGATCGGAAAACAAAACGACTCGATGTTTGACGAAGGATCGGCGAGTGGTCGACGATCCGGAGTGATCCCATTGCTCTCGATCTTTCCACAACGGGAAGAAGAACTGGGTCCAGACGTGATAAAAATTTTCCAGCATCAGAACAACCTCGCCCGCGCGGTCGGCTGATACGTCCGACAGAAGCATAAAATGATCGCTTTCGTATGCCTGCATGTCTGCGATCGGCAAACGCATTGTCCCCGCAATCCTTGTCGCTTTCGTCACCAAAACGTTTGGTTTCTGCGACGCCGCTACGGTCGGTAAGCCGAGTCGTCTGCGGGCGAGCTCATCGGCCGGATTCGCATAATGCGCGGCCCAACTTGCGGTGTAGCTCGTCCAATTCTGGGCAAGATCGTTCGGAAGGCAGTCTGCGGGAACGGGAAGACGCAGCAACTCGTCGGGAACCGGACTTGTGATATCATTTGCAGCAAGCGGAAAATAAGCAACAAATTGAGCCGCGATCACAAAGTTTGTCGCAAACAACGAAACGATGGCAACCGCGATCCACGTGAACGGTGCGACGATTGACGCGTGAAGAGCCCTAGGCGATTGCCAGCTTCGCGGTTGTGATTTAGCTTCCTGATCCATTGTTCGGCTTCCTAAAGTCCTACCGTTTTAACTCCGTGCCCCATTCTGATTCCTTACCACCGTCTATCGCAAGCCAAGCGCCGCCAAAAAGCGTTGCGGCGATCCTTGTCGCTGCCGGTCGCGGAAGGCGCTTTGGGTCGGCAGAAAACAAAGTGCTATTACCGCTAGCGGGTCGTGCCATCTGGATTCGTGCTGTGGAAGCGTTGCAGTCCTCCGCCGCGTTCGCGTCGATCGTGCTGGTCGTGCGGCCGTGCGATCGGGCGGACTTGGAATCCATTGCAAACACGCTGAGTGTTTCGGTGATTGAAGGTGGCCAAGAACGGTACGACAGCGTTCGCAATGGGTTGAGATGGCTGCTTGAGTCCAAGGACGTGTCACCGCTGATTGCCGTTCATGACGCGGCTCGCCCTTTGGTTTCAACCGCCGACATCGACGCAGTTGTAAACGCAGCATTCGTTTCCCAAGCCGCGATCCTTGCGACGCCCGTTCGCGGTACGATCAAACGGAGTTTCGGTTCCAGGTCGTCAACCGTATCTCGTGATCACTTGTGGGAAGCGTTAACGCCGCAGGTTTTTGCGGCGTCAGTCATTCACGAAGCATACGATCGTCATCGTGGCCGACCGGCAACGGATGATGCTGAACTTGTCGAACGCACCGGAACTCCTGTATGTCTAGTTCCCGGTTCGGCAGAGAATATCAAAATAACGCAGGCTGAAGACCTGCAAATCGCCGAAGCTATTTTTTCTCGACGGAATTCAAACCATGTCTGAAACGACTGCAAAAAACGAACTGATCGATGAACTCCGTTGGCGCGGATTGATTCATCAGACGACCGATGAAACCGGCTTGTCGAAACTGCTTTCCAGCGGTCAACAAACAATCTACATCGGCTTCGATCCGACGGCTTCCAGTTTGCATGTCGGAGGACTGATGCAATTGATGATGCTCCGCCGCTTCCAAAAAGCTGGCCATCGTCCGATCGCGTTGGTGGGCGGTGCAACGGGAATGATCGGTGATCCGAGCGGAAAAAGCGAAGAGCGAAATCTTCTTTCACCCGAAGACCTACGGCGAAATGTCGAGGGTGTCGCTGGACAGATGCGACGGTTTCTCGACTTTGATGGTAACGGTGCGGCGCTGCTGCTCGACAATCTTGGCTGGATGCAAGGTTACAGTTACCTCGAGTTCCTTCGTGACGTCGGCAAGAATTTTCCGATCGGTCAAATGATGGGAAAAGAATCGGTTCGATCGCGTCTGGAAAGCGAAGCGGGCCTAAGCTACACCGAGTTCAGTTACATGTTGCTTCAAGCTTACGACTTCGTTCACTTAGCAAAGAATCACGACTGTTTGATTCAAGCCGGTGGCAGCGATCAATGGGGCAACATTACCGCCGGCATCGATCTTGGTCGCCGAATGATCGGTAAGCAATTGTTCGGCTTGACCGCACCGTTACTTACGACATCCGACGGTCGCAAGATGGGAAAAACTGAATCCGGGGCGATCTGGCTCGATGCCGAGCGGACCAGCCCCTATATCTTTTTCCAGTACTGGCGAAATGTAAACGACGCCGACGTGATGAAATGCATCGCCTATTTGACCGAGATTGAACGCGTAGAGTACGACGCACTGCAACAACAAACGGCTGACAATCCCGGCGCGTGTGCGGCCCAGAAACGGCTAGCCGAATTCATGACGAAGCTCGTTCACGGCGACGAGGGTCTTAAGTCGGCCAATCGTGCGAGCGAAATTCTGTTCGGTGGCGAAATCGATCGTCTGAGCGATAAGCAGTTGGTCGAAATCTTCGCCGACGTCCCCAGTCGCAATGCCGCAAGGCAAAGTCTCGTTGGGGAGGGCTGGTGGATTGTCGAAGCCCTTCGCGAATCGGGGCTTGCTCCGTCCTCCAGTGACGCGCGTCGGGCAATCACCGAGGGAGGCGTTTATATCAACAATCGGCGTGTGACGGACGTGAATCGCAAACTCACGACAGAAGACCTCGCAAGTGAGACGGTCATGGTTCTTCGCAAAGGAAAACGCAACTACGCCTTGCTACGTTTCGCCGACAAATAGGCAACTCGACCGTCGTTACAACAACGCAGCAAAACGATCCGCGACGTTTTCCCAGGGTTGAGGATCAATCGGTCTATAAACCACCGGTGAGAAACTCGCGCGAACTAGTGAACGTGCTTCGTTGATGTCCTTGAGCATGCCCAGCCCGATCATTTGAATCAGGACATTGCCCGTCGCTGTCGCCTCGACGGGGCCTGCGACCACGGTTCGGTTGCAAGCATCAGCCGTCATTTGGCAAAGCAGCGCGTTCAATGATCCACCACCGACGACATGAATGGTATCGATCGAGTTTCCTATGATTTCTTCAAGCATCCCTAAGCATGAACGGTAGCGGAGCGCAAGCCCTTCGAGCGCGACACGATAGAGGACACCGCTGTCAACGGGCTTCGTTTGCTTGGTTCGGATCGCGTACTCTTCGATCGCCGTCACCATGTCCGCTGGCGCAACCAACGACGCGTCGTCAGGATTGAGAAGCATGGCGTGCGCGGGAGCCGCTTCAGCCGCGCGAACCATCGCGTCCCACGAAACCGCAACGTCTCGTTTCTGCATCGCCGCGCGGATCTGTTGAAAAATCCAAAGTCCACCAATATTCTTTAGTAATCGCGTGCTACCCATCACGCCTCGTTCATTGGTGAAGTTGTATCGCGATACGGTCTCGCTAATGATCGGCGTCGGAAGTTCACAGCCCATCAATGACCAAGTGCCACTGCTGATATAGCACCAAGTCGGATGCTTGGGAGCGAACTCGTCCGAGGGAACGGCGATCACCGCCGATGCGGTGTCATGCGTCGCAGGCACAATCACCGGTACGTCATGCAGTCCCGTCGCAGCGGCAACGGCCGGCTCCAGCAATCCAAGATTCGTCCCCGGTTCGACCAATGGCCCAAAAATTCTCGCCGGTAAGCCCAATCGTTCGATCAACTCTAGCGACCATTGACCTGTTCGGGCATCAAGCAACTGCGTCGTCGACGCGTTGGTCACTTCGACACTGCGGTTTCCGGTTAACAGCCAGTGAAAAAAATCACCCATGAGCAGCATCGCGTCTGCATGAGCGAGAGCCGGTGATCCGCTAATCGATTGGGCGAGCAATTGATACAGCGTGTTGATCTCCATGAATTGAATGCCCGTCGGTGAAAAAATGTCGGCTTTGGGAACCAACCGAAACGCGGCGTCGAACATCCCCTTTGTTCGCGAGTCGCGGTGGTTGAATGCCGGCCCCAGCATGACATCGCTTCGATCTAGCAACACGTAGTCAACGCCCCAAGTATCGACACCAACCGACTTGATGTTACTAAACTGACTGGACGCCGTTGAAAGCCCGGACAGAACGTGTTGCCACAAGCCAACACTATCCCATACCAACGATTTTCCCATGCGCACGGGGCCGTTGGAAAACCGATGGGCCGTATCGAGCTGCAGCTTGCCGTCGACCACATGCCCGGCGATAACACGACCGCCCGAGGCACCCAAATCGATCGCCAAATGTACAGACTCTGCCATGATTCCCTTTTCGAATAGTTGCTAAGTTCGCCGCGATTATGCGCTATCTCGGCAATCGGTGGAACACGCGGTACGGAGCCCATAAATCGCCCTCGCGTTTAGCGATCGCTCGAAGCTCACCTTCGCAATCAAGCACGATTGCCTCATTTGACGGTTCATGCGGAACTTCGTGAACCGAGAGTTTGACGCCATGCGAAAGACTGGTGACCTGTTCATCCGACAGATTAAGCTGCTGAAGGCCTACGACACCCGCGCGAAGTGGTAGGAGTCGTTCGGTAAAATTTTGCGGGTTGAGCGAATCGAGTTCTACACAATCACTCAGCAAGAAGTTGCCAATCGCCACTCTTCGCAGCCGACTCATCACGGCACGAGTGCCACACTTTTCCGCTAAATCCATCCCCAGCGTGCGAATGTAAGTCCCACTGCCGCACTGGATCAGTAGATCTAGCTCTGGATACTGATACCGATTGATGACAATCGAGTCGACCCGCACGATTCGCGATGGCACAACGACCGATTGGCCTTGATGAGCATACTTGTAAGCTTTCTTGCCATCGATTCGCACGGCTGAAGTTGCAGGCGGCGTTTGCTTGATTTCGCCGATCATTTCGCTCGCTGATTCGACGATCGTTTCTCGGCTCGGAATCAAAGGATTGGTGTCAACGTCCAACTCACCTTCTAAATCTCCTGTTTCGCTCCAGCAGCCAAGTCGAAACGTTGCGTCGTATTGCTTCGCCATCGTTTGGATGTAGGGCACCAATCGCACACCTGAACCGACACCGACAACAAGCACGCCCGTCGCAAGCGGATCGAGCGTTCCGGCATGACCCACTTTCGGCAGCTTCGCGGGTCGGGGAAGCATCGTGCGCAGCAAACGCTCGACATGATTGACACATTCCCGACTGGTCAGACCGATCGATTTATCAATCGCAATCAACCCCGAAATCAAAGGCAGATCGTTGTAGGGATTGAGTTCAGTACCCACGTTGCAGTCCGGGCTGAATGTCTAGGTCAAGCGAAGCAAACTCGCCACGGCGAATCTTCTCCCACGCAATCGCGCCCATCACCGCATTGTCAGTACATAGTTCTGGGGGCGCGATCGTCAATCGAAAACCATCCGCGAGTGCTGCCTTTTCAAGCTCGCTACGCAAGCAACGATTCGCAGCGACACCGCCGCCAACGCACAACTGCGCGACGCGATGCTTGCGTACTGCTCGTCTGGCTTTGCTGACCAGCACATCGACGACAGCCGCTTCGAACGACGCGCAAACATCTGCTTTCGTTGGATCATCCAATTGGACTTGATCAAAGTTTTGCTTGCCCGGACCGACGATCGCGTACCTTACCGCCGTTTTCAGCCCGCTGAAGCTAAAGTTGAAATGGTCATCGTGAATCATCGAACGAGGAAACGGATAGGCCAAACGGTTGCCGTGTAGCGCCAGCCGCGAGACTGCGGGACCACCTGGAAAACCTAATCGCAGCATCGCCGCAACTTTATCGAACGCTTCGCCTGCAGCGTCATCAATGGTTCCACCCAAGTAACTCAAATCGAGCGCCGACGTGCAGTGGTAAAGACTGGTGTGACCACCGCTAACGACAAGGCCGATGCACGGATACACGTTTGCGGTCGACGACAACTGACACGCATAGAGATGAGCATGAAGATGGTTGATGGCAACAAGCGGTTTTCGCCATGCGGCCGCCAACGTTTTCGCAGCCACTAACCCAACTAGTAGCGACCCGGCCAGCCCAGGAGTATGAGCCACCGCAATTGCGGTTAGATCAGCCGGCAAGATACACGATTGACGAAACGCGGCATCGATCACTGGCAAGATACGTTCGACATGAGCCCGTGATGCGATTTCAGGGACGACACCAGTAAACCGCTCATGCAGTTTCTCTTGCGTCGCAATCGCGCTGCCAAGAACCTCGCCATCCTCGTTGATGATCGCCGCGGCCGTTTCATCGCAGGTGGTTTCAATCGTTAGCAGTGACATGATGGGTGGTATGTATACGATCCTTTTTCAAACAAAGCCTAGTGCGTTGGAGAGGGCGGGTTTAGCCAATGATTGCCGATGTTGTTGCCGCGAACAACGATCCCCTTCTTGTGCCAGTCGTACCACGTGGTCACGTCTGCGGCTGCGTATCGAATCGTCAATCCACACCGCCGCCGGTTCGATTCGTTCGCTTCGGATCCGTGCAGTAGCAAGTCTGAATGCATTGAGAATTGGCCAGCCTTCAGTGCAACGTCGACCTCATCATCGCCATAAGAATTGGGGTTTTTTACCGCTAGGTCCAAGACTGTATCGACTTCGGCCGTTACGTCGTAATCGATCAACCCATGTCGATGCGATTTCGGAATGAACTTCATGTTGGCATTCTCCGGATCAGCATCATCAATCGCGAGCCATACCGTCACAGTCTTCGTGGGACTCAGTGGCCAATAGGTACTGTCTTGATGCCAAGGGACACGCTTGCCATCGTGGGGCATCTTGCAGAAGAAATGCGAACCCCAACAAACCACATCGTTGCCCAGTAGACCAGCGACGGCATCGACGATCCTTGGATGCTTGATCAATTCATAGATACGAGCAAACCGCAAATGTGCGGTATTGATGGAATAGCTTGTTCGACCCAGTTCGATAAAAGCCGCCAATACTCCGTCAAAAAATGCGCGAAGTTCACGGGATTCATCGCGATCCAGTCCGTCAAGCGGCATCAAGTATCCCGTTTCGTTGTACTGAGCCACTTGTTGTTCACTCATGACCGACGACGGACTAAACACTGAGGGGACGAAGCCGATTTTGCGCGGTAGGTCCGCCAATTGGCTTGGAGTTGGATTGGGAATGTCATCGACTTTGATCATGATGATCGACGAGGCCTTCGAGGAGGGATAAAGAAGGAAGCAATCGCCTTCCGCCAAAACGGAAGTAGCCCAGCGATTTTTCGCCGGGCTACAATTTCGCATTGCGATGGTCATCAATCAACCAGGCAACTTGCTATTCGCTATACGATTCGCCGTTGGAATCCTTGCTCGTCGAATTCACGTCGGCTCGCAGCGTCACTTCGGTTACCAGCGAAGCGGCTTGACGCAACTCGAAGGGATTAAAGAAGGCGACGTTACCCGTGTATTTGCTCTCAACACGGTTCTTCGCGGCAAGCTGTTGCCACGAAAGGTTGTCGGTCAAGTGCCAAGTGGCTGCTTGAGCTGTGTTTTGCGTGACAAGGTTATAGCCAAGCATCTTGCAGATTCCGATCACACGCGCATCGGCTGTGAACTGATCGACAGGGATCATCTTGTAGGCCATCTTTGGATTCGGATCTGGCTTCCCATGTTCAAGGCAAACCGTAACGACCTTCATTTTCATCTGCTTGTCAGGTGCGACTCGCATCATTCCACCACCCATTCCGCCGCCACCCATACCGCCGCCGCCCATGCCGCCGCCGCCCATGCCACCGCCCACGCCCTGGCCACCCCCACCACCCATTCCGCCGCCGCCCATTCCGCCACCACCCATTCCGCCACCACCAGCGGCACCCGCGACAGCTCCGAACTCTTCCGTCAGAATGTCAGTTCCAGCGTTTCCTTCGAATTCTTTGCCCG
>Ga0105046_10005130_pt1 | contig 20759 bp, 15 predicted proteins | sample MAT03_FD_78385 | JGI IMG/M metagenome (GOLD analysis project Ga0105046, IMG submission 78385) | Freshwater microbial communities from Lake Fryxell liftoff mats and glacier meltwater in Antarctica - MAT-03 (megahit assembly) | ecosystem: Environmental > Aquatic > Freshwater > Ice > Liftoff...
AGGTTTTATCGTCAGCGTTGCGATTGCGGTTGAGGAGGAGTGCACGGAGTTTTGACTGGTGAGGCGGAAGGTAACGGATGCGATCATAGTGCGGGCAACATCTTTTTGCCTGCGAACACCACAGTGTAAAGTCCAGGAGCCCGCCCGCCGAGGTGGCGAGGGCTGATTGACAGCAACTTGCCGCCGCCCTAATTTTCGAGGAACGATGAATTGGAAATAATCGCGTCCAGCACAACGATAAGCCGATAATTCACGAGCTAGCGGTGGAACCGTTTAAACTCGATCATTTTCAAGATTTCTAGAAAGGTTCAAGCGATGACGCACGTGGTTACCCAACCGTGCTCGGGATGCAAATACACAGACTGCGTCGTGGTTTGCCCAGTGGAATGCTTCTACGAGGGCGAACAGATGCTTTACATCCATCCAGAAGAGTGCATTGACTGCGAAGCATGTGTTCCTGAGTGTCCGGTCGAAGCCATTTTCCATGAGGACAATGTCCCAGAAGACTGGAAGAAATACATCGAGATTAATGCGGAGAACTCAGAAAAATGTGACAGCATCACTGAGAAGAAAACTCCGCTAGCGGACCAGTAAGCTCATCGGCGATGACTGACGAAGATGTCGGAAGCGTGAACTTAGAGAGCGTCCCGACATCTTTTTCGCTGGTGATTGTCAGCTCGCCGCCAAGCGAGTCGCATATGCTTTTGCAAATGGCTAGCCCGAGACCGCTGCCACCTGTATCGCGTGATCGGGCCTCATCGGCGCGATAAAAGCGTTCGAAGAGATGAGCTTGCTCGTCTTCCGTCATTCCGCGGCCGGTGTCTACAATTTGAAGGGTCGCAAGACCGTCTTTGACATCCGTCATGATGACAACACTGCCACTGGGGCGATTATAAATAATCGCATTGTTCAACAGGTTGCTGACCATTCGTACCATGTGATTCGAGTCGCCTGCACATGGGCTAGGTGACGCTTTCACTGCAATCTTGACGTCATGTTTAGCAGCAACGGGATCGAGTAGCTTTACGCACTCGAAAACAATGTCCTTTAGATCGATTGGGCTTTTTCGAATCACCAATTGCCCCGCATCGGCGCGAGCAAGGATCAACAGGTCTTCGATCAGCGATCGCATTCGCTCGGAGGCGCGAGAACAGATCCTAAGCGTCTTCTGATAATCCGCTGGGTTGCGTTCACGAGACAAAGCAAGTTCGCAATGCATCAACAAAACGGATATCGGAGTCCGTAGTTCGTGTGAAGCATCGGCAACAAATCTTACTTGTTGCTCGAACGAGCTTTCCAGTCGCTGAAGCATTGAGTTGAGAATGCTTCCAAGCTGCTCCAGCTCCAAGTCCATTTTAGAAACATCGATTCGCTGCGTCAGACTATTTGCGGTGATCAGCGACGCGGTACAGCTAATCCGCTCGAGTGGCTCAATCGCCCGACCCGAAAGCCACCAACCTCCAAGTAACCCAGCAGCCAGGACTCCGATCCCGGACAGCGTTATCGGCACTAAGAGTTGGTTCAACTCACTCAACCTTGGGTTGACGTCACGACCGACGACTATCAATCGTTCGCCGGGACCTCTAAACACGACCTCACGCTTCGGGCCGAAACTACGGAACTCAAACTGGCCTCGTGGCACACTTGTAGGCGTGTTGACTTCGTCAGGGTCTCCAGCCAATCGCCCGCCTTCAGGCCCAAAAACAGCAAAGTAAGGAGGATCGTCTGCCGGGCGATGGCGAAATTGGCCTCGCGACAAAGCAGGTTCCTCCCGTTTGCGGCTATGATCGCGCGGCGGCCCGTCAATCCGAAAAGGGCCGTCAATCCGGAGAGGGCCTCGTTCAGGCGGCGGTCCATTGGGCCGATCACCACGGAAGCGAGGCGGCCCGTTGAGCATGGTTGGGTCATGCCGAAACGGCGGTGGGCCCTGCTCGGGAGAATGGCGATCTCGATCGTCTCGTCCAGGGGGGCGAAACCCAGGTGGCCCTCCAGACGGGCGCATGCTGACGTCGATGATGCGAGCACTAGCAAGCAATTCATCGTCGATGTCGCTCAACGTTGTCCGGCGCATTTGAATGTAAAGCACAGCGCCAAAGCCAACGATGACAAGAGAAAGGATTATCGCATGCCAAATCTGCAGACGCCAACGCAACGATTTAGCCATCGATAATGTAGCCTTGCCCGCGTCGAGTGATGATAAAATCACTGCCTAGTTTTTTACGAATATGCGAAATGTGAACATCGACTAAGTTCGACAAACTGTCATCGTCTTCACCAAATAGATGGTCGTAAATTTCGGAACGACTGATCAGCTTTCCTCGGTGAAGCCCCAGCATCTCCACGAGAGCAAACTCGCGAGCCGTCAAAACGACCAGCTCGCCTGCCTTGGTCACGGTTCGGTTGGCGATGTTGATTGCGATATCGTCAATTTGAATAATGGAATCGGCAACGCCAGCAGTCCGACGAACCAGCGCCCGGACACGGGCCAACAGTTCCTGTATCGAGAACGGCTTGACTAGGTAGTCATCTGCACCGCCATCCAGGCCGCGCACACGATCCGACACGGCGTCACGAGCTGTGAGTATGAGAACCGGTGCCGAATTTTTTTCGCGAATCGAACGGAGTACTTCCCAGCCGTTCATCTTAGGCAACATGATATCCAAGACGATCGCGTCATAAGTCCATGTCGTTGCTTTGTAAAGGCCATCAATGCCTTCGGATGCGGCATCAACGGCATAGCCGTTTTCCGCCAACGTTTGAACCAACGCCGAACGAAGGTCAGGTTCATCTTCGACGACAAGCACTCGCACAAAGCGACCTTCGAAGGAGGATTGCGTAAAACAAAAGATCATAGGTCCCACAAAGGATGGGACCTATGAGTCAAGATCAAGTGACATAGGTGATATAACCTATGAGTCCTATTCAGCCGCCGGACGTCTCGGTCGTTCGCTTGGCCCGCGATCGCCTTCAGGACCACGTCCCTCAGGACCTCCAGGTCCACGGCCTTGGCCGCCTGGTCGATGATTAGGCATATCCTCGGCGAATTTCATCAATTCAGCTCGGTCAAGCATTCCATCACCGTTGGTATCAAATTCCATTGCGTGTTCAACAAATCGCTCAGGGTTTGGTGGCTGCGGTCCACCGGGACCACGTCCCTCAGGACCACCGGGACCACGACCTTCAGGACCACCGGGACCACGACCTTCAGGACCACCGGGCCCACGACCTTCAGGCCCACGACCTTCAGGTCCGCGACCTTCAGGTCCGCGACCCTCAGGACCGCGACCTTCAGGACCACGACCTTCGGGACCACGACCTTCGGGACCGCGACCTTCGGGACCACGACCCTCAGGACTGCGACCTTCGGGCCGAGGTGGCATAAACTCTTCTTCGCTCAGCTCTCCGTCACCGTTCTTGTCCAAGGTCAACAGCGCCTCAGTCGCAGCTTTGATCTCATCTGCAGAAAGCATGTGATCGTGATTTTTGTCCAGTGCGTCGATCATTGGAAACGGTGGACGAGGTCGGCCTTCGGGCGATCCGCCAGGCCCGCGTTCCCCCGGCGGCTGAGCAAACACGATCGTGGCACCTGCGAAACTAACTGCTAACCAACTTATGTCTCTTTTTTTCATCACTTCAAACACCTTTCGTTTCAATTGTTATTTTCCACGGCAACATTGGTTCACCGACGAGAAAACCGCCGGTCGGTAGCCAATTCAGACCCGTAGGACGCCAGGTTGAACACCGTGCGATAACAAAGGTAACGAGTTGAACCTTAACCCAAGATGAAGGACGTAAAAGATTCTCGATTTCTTTTCACCTCGAACTTCGCGAGCCATATTCAATCTGAAACATCAATTGTTAGTGCTCCTGTGTTACGTCAAAAGGGCGTCTGAGTTAAACTCATTTTCCCACCCCTAAACATGCCTTCTCCCCTTCGTCCAACCTGGGCAAACACCGAACCATTCATGAGCAATTCGACTTCTGACAACCGTTTCGAGGATGGTTTTACGTTCACAAAGTGGATGGTCTGCATCATCGCCGCGATTGGTTTCGCATTTGACATTTACGAATTGCTAATGTTGCCGCTCATCATCAAGCCGGCCGTTGCATCGCTAAGCGCACCACTGATCGACGAGATGGTTAAGGCTGGCATGTCACGTCCTGACGCGATCGCGACTTGGTTACCGGGCGGACCCAATTACGTCTATTGGGCGCGATTATTGTTCTTCGTTCCCGCCGTTGCAGGGGGAATTTTTGGCCTGTGGGGCGGATGGCTAACCGATCGACTCGGTCGACGTCGAGTATTGACTTTCAGTATTCTGTTGTACGCGTTTGGTGCATTTGCGGCCGGTTTTTCGACGACCTTTCCTCAGTTGCTTTTTTTCCGCTGCTGCGTTTTTGTTGGAGTCTGCGTCGAATTCGTCGCGGCGGTTGCTTGGCTGGCAGAGCTGTTTCCAATTCCTGAACAACGGGAACGAGTGCTTGGTTGGACTCAAGCATTTTCCTCCTTTGGCGGCCTGATGGTCGCGGGGATGAACATCCTCGCCGGCAGGTTCGCAATGAGCCTTCCGGAAATCGCGGGAGGTCATGAGGCTTGGCGATACACGCTAATCTCGGGCGTCATTCCCGCACTACCGTTGATTTTGATTCGGCCTTTTTTGCCGGAGTCGCCCGCTTGGCAGAAGAAGAAAGAAGCCGGTACGCTGCGTCGTCCTTCGATTCGAGAATTGTTTCGCCCTGAACTTCGAACGACAACAATCGTTACGACGCTCATGTTCGCGGCGAGCTACGGCATCGCATTTGGTGCCATCCAGCAACTGCCACAAATCCTTGGGGCACGTGCGATTGGAACACCCGTTGAAGACGGACACGTCGAAGTGATCGCGGCGGCGCGAGCCAAGGTAGGAGAACCCGCCGGAGTCAACAAAACGACTGGAAAGCCCGAGTTTACACCGGCCCAAAAAGGCGCGGCAGGTAACGAAAGTGATGCCGTTGTCGCAGGCGTAACGCTTTGGCAAGAACTGGGCGGGCTACTGGGGCGGGCACTGCTCGCTATCCTAGCGGTCAGAATCGTAAGCCGCCGAACACTGTTCCGACTCTTTCAGATTCCGGCGATGATTTTGATACCTGTATTTTTCTATTGGATCGGTGGATCGCTTCAGACTGAATCGCTGACACTCATTAAGTTTGGAATTTTCTTTGCCGGAGTGCTGACCGTTTCCCAATTCAGCTTCTGGGGCAACTACATTCCGCTTGTGTTCCCGGTTCACTTACGAGGAACTGGCGAAAGCTTCGCAGCGAACATCGGCGGCAGAATCATCGGTACCGCAGCCGCTTTCCTAACGATTACGTTTGCAACAAGCCCAGGACAAATGGCGGTTGTCGGCGCAATCGTCGCTGGCTTATACGCGCTCATGGGAACGATCCTGACAAGCTTCCTACCCGAGCCATTCCAATTGGACCATCGCGAAGATTAGATCAATCGCTGGATTCGTGGGGAGCCGACATCATCGATTATGCAGAGCGTTTTCGATTTCGATTCGATAGAGATCGAAGAGAGCCGTTAGAAACATCATCCCCATCGCCACGCATCGATGGTTGAGACGGTTGCGTGGCGGTCAACAGGTCTTTTTCTCGTAGAAACTTACTGACCACTCTCAACAATGAATCGCGGAAGCGGGATGCGTCTTGCCCATCTTCGATCCAAGCGCGAACTTCGATGCGCTGCGAAGTTTTCCCTACACAGACCAATGTGGCCTGAGGCACCGGTGTCAATAAAACATCGGGCTGCTCGATCACAAGCTCTTGAAGTGTTCGGCAAATGTCTGCGGGGCGAACATCGCGTTTGACAGCGACTTCGATTGGGATCACGTTCAAGCGTCCTGAGCCCATCCAATTCACGACTTCTTCACTCACGAAATTCTTGTTTGGCACAATCACTTCGCGACCATCGTCATCGGATAAGACCGTGGTGCGAAACCTCTGCGCAGCGACTCGCCCAGTGACTCGCCCCACGGTGATCAAATCACCAAGCCTTGCGGGCTTTTCGAAAAGAACAACGATGCCTCCAAACAGATTTCGCACCATATCCTGCAGTCCAAAACCCAGCCCCATCGTTAAGCCGACTGCCAACCACTGGATTGTTTGCCAACGGATACCGATTAACGAACAAGCGACGAAACACCCTGCGCCGAACAACAGGCAACGTCCCAGAACCAACGACAAGTGCTCCATGCCTTCGTCAAACGAAACGCGTTGCAGGACCAGCGCATCGAACAGCGAGGGCAGCAGCTTTGCCAACTGAAATGCTACGAAAATCGCTACCGCCGCAAGCAAAAGGTGGAGCGCCGTTATCGGCTTCGTTTCATCCACCGCGCGAGTGATCGTTTGTCCGTTGATGTCAACGAACGACTGCGTGACGGTGTCTTGTATGGACCAAACGACGGGGTTACCCAACCTTGCGTTCGGAAAGACATCGATCCAAAGCCAGCCGAAGCCAACCGTTGCTGCCAAGACCAAGGCGCACTGGGAAAGAAATGCAAGATGATGCTTCAGCTCAAGGCAATGTTCCGCCAATACACCCGTCACGGTCTCCGTAGGGATTTCTCCGTACTGATCGAAACGGCGCGGTGGCGTCGACCCAGTCAACACCTGCCAAGCACGGGCGGAAAGGATCTTTATCGGAGACCATAAAGTTGCCGCGATCATAAAACTGACCAAGGTGGTAATCGCTCGTACGATCAAAACATTCGCTGTGAAACCGTAGCCAAGCAATGAAAGAACCACCATGGCTAACGGGAAGCCAACACCAAGAAGGTAGATCACGAAACGGAGTCGATGAATCACACTTCCACCGAACGCCGCGATCATTGATTCAAGAAAACCGCCAGTCGGTCGAAGTGCAAGGTGAGCCGTCCATCCGACCAGCAAAAGCGAGGCGATAAAGCCTGCTCGTGCCGTTGAATCACGCCACATTCCATGATCGATTGAACCAGCGAGTGTGACGATATAGGCCGCCAACACCAATCCGAAACCGATCAACGTCAAGTATGCGTGTGCGCGTTGGCGGCGAGGCAACTCGACCGCAACATGCTTTTCCAAATATCCAAAGTTGCATAACAGTTGTCTCGGTATTTCAACGAGTAGTGCGACCAAACTGGCGACGTAGAATCCGCTGGATGATTGAAGCGTCGATTCAAAAAGAACGCCGTTCCCCAGCCATCGAGCAATCCCGTAAAGAAGGCTTGGAATCGCAGTCGCAATCAGAATCGTCAAAGCACCCGCGGCAACTTTGCGAGAGTTTGCGTTGGAGTCACGCATTACCTTTCGGCTACCGATACTTACTAACCATGATTTCGCTCGCCATCGGGCAAGTAAAACCAATACGATAAAGGCGGTAAGCCCGATCGCACCCATCGAATTCGCTTCCCATTTTCGTTTCACCGCGTATCCGAAGTCTGCACTTCGGCGATCATCAAAAAGCGATGCCATTCCGCTCTTGAGATTGCGGAACTCGGCGAAGCTCCATAAATCGCCGCTCCGTATCCAGATGACATGGCGGTCGATCAACGTTCGATAGTCAGTGATCAACTGCTTTGTTGAAGCAGTCATCGAGTCAAGTTCGCTAAGTTTCTGCTGATAGTCGTCATATCCCTGTCGCAACGCTCGGAGCCATTCCTTTCGTTGATCCAACAATGTTTGTATCTGCGGTGCAAGAGCGGCGTGCTGAAAATGGCTTCGAGCAAAGCCTCCTTCAGCCAGGATTTCGTCTGCTTGCCCGGCGGGATCCGAGCCGTCGTATCGAACGATTTGAAGCTCCCATTGCCGTTGACGTAGAAGCCCTAGTTCTCGAGTCGCAAAAAGCGTCAGCGAGTCGTTAAGCTGCCAAGCGTTAAGCTGTTCCCTTTTGTGCTGCAAGAGAAGACCGATGGTCGGTGTAAGGCCATACTGGGCGAGCTTTGACTGAACGTCCTCATAGTCATGAGTCGTTGCATCCAAGTTTGCGGTAGCACTATTTAACTGGGTTGATAACGCGTTACAAGTTTCGGACAAGGTCGCCCATTGATCGGCAAAGTTTGAATTCTCAGCGGCGATGTTGGCCACGACAGACGGCGAGGACTGAGCCATTCCTCGAAACTGGGCCGCGGTTTGTCGGGCTGAACGAATGTTTGTCGAATCATATCGCGAGTCGACCCAAACGTTTCGGACATCCGATGTGTGTCGATGCGTTGACCCTGAACTCGAGATGGTCGCAGTCTCGCCGATTTGGGCCGGGAATCGAGAGGACTCAACGAAATGATCGTTGGCGGAGGTCGATGAGTACGTATGCGTTTTTGGAAAAGTGATATTTTGAGCGTAGCATGGCTTGCCCGACCAAATGATTAAATAAATCAGTGCGAATGATGTTTTTCTGAAAGCCAATCGTGTGCCGAGCTTCATGTTGGGGTAGTCGCTATCGCAGTGTACTCATGTAGAAGCTGAAGATTCTGCGATCGTCCGTGGCGGCTTGTGAAACAGGGTATGCGAAGTCAAACGCGAGAGGTGCTGGCCCCAGCATCGGGATCGAAATCCGAAGTCCTAAACCTGGAGCAACTCGAAAGTTGTCTTTTTTAATCTCGATATCTCGCTCGACCGTACCAAAATCGACGAACGCAACACCGCGGAACGCATCATCGGCAGTGATCGGAAACATATACTCAAGGGAGTTAAGAAACTGAAATCGCCCCCCGACTTGAACGGTGTCCTCGACAGGACTCGCACCGCGGAAATCAAAGCCTCGCATCGTCGAGTATCCACCGGCGAAATAGTTTTCGAATAGCGGTGTATCTTCGCCACTGAATCCTAGTCGTGTCGTTAACGACACGGTTTGTTTGCCGGACCCGTCGGCGCGCTGGGCGAGTAACAAGTAATTGCGATTCTCGACGTCAAATCGGGAATAACTGTATTCGCCAAACGCTTGCTCATAAGCGAATTCGAAAAAGTGCCCTTCGCTTGCTTGGAACGGACTGTCGCGGGTGTCGTGAGTCAAACGAACTTCACCGGTATACAGATCGTTGTTTCCTTGAACATCGTTCAAATCCTGAACCGTGTTCACGCGGAGGTTCTTGACCTCGACATTCTGCAGATTGAGTCCGGTGCTTACCGATAAGTCAGGCGTAACGCGGTATCCGAAACTGATTCGCCCGCCCAGGCGTTCTTCGTCGAAGTCTTGGTATCGGCGATCGAATAGGAACGCCGAAAGACCAAAGCTAATGGGTAGATATCCGAATAGGTTCGGGTCCGCGAAACTGGCGGTGTAGCGTTTAAATTGCGTGCCCGGAACCGCTTCCAATCGGAACGTTTGCCCGGCACCTCGAAACGCGGTTCCGCTGGCGAGATCTTGAAAGCTACGAGGGAACCGCGTGATATCGAAGTTGCGTTCATCGAGAGTAATTTGACCGGTAAGACCAGCGTCGCTATTGACGGCCCCACCGACCATGAGTCGACCGGTTCGTGCTGGAGAACCCGTAATCACCAAATCAGCGGTTCGAGTATCGGGAATATAAGTCGGTGCACCGGCATACGGATCCGTAGGCGGAGACGGTAAAGCGCCCGTAAACGGAATGCCGAAGTCAAGTGAGCTTGGTCCTGAGGGAGTCGGACCATAGTCACCCAGCGGTGCCGGTGCCGGCAAGACCCCACCTGGGACTTGATAGGGGGCAGCATTGTTTGTTGATGGAAACGTTTGGGCGGGTGCAACGGGAATGCCGCTTAGCGGTGCGGGCAGTGCCTGGGGCGGTTGATACGTCTGAGGTAACTGCGCCGCCCGAGCACCCGATGGCTGCGGAGTCGACGTTGGCAGTTGATAAACGGAGGGAGGTTGAGGCCCTGGATAAACAGCGGGAGGATTGTTGCCTTGAACAGCATACCCACTGATAGGTGGTGGCGAATTGTAAGTCGATGGAAACTGGCGTGATATGTAACGTTCGCCGTCGTCACTGGATGCCGGGACCAGTTCACCTTGACCGTACATTGAGGTCTCAGGCGGGTCTTCGGGTAGCGGTGCGATCCCAGGAGCGAGATGAGCGCAACCTGATACGACCAGCAGCAGCAGCGCAAGCCAAAAAGGCTGCGTGCATTGCGATTGGTCATTTAAAGGTTTCATAGAAGCGGTGTCCGTACCGAATGATCGATCATTACTTAATACCGTGAGTCTTCATCAACAGGAACGACCTTGATGTCTGGTGGTTCAGCGAGTGCGGGATTGACCTCTAGCAAGCTTTGCCGTTCGATTCTTCGACGATTTAGCTCCAGCGTACGTCGGTTGATGAATTCACCTTCCACGAGGTCTACCTGATTCAACAGCGTCGTGTCCTTCATGAGGTGTGGCTCACCCTCGATGCTGACGTTGATATTGCGAATTTTCCATCGATCACCTTCGTTAATCGTGTAAACAAGATCCACAAGGTTCGCTTCGTCTCGCATTACCGTTTGTGGTTCAACTTCGCCATAGATAAAGCCAAGCGATCCATAGGCGTAGATGATCTCACCAACGTCTCTCCGCATCAAAGTGCCATCGAACATGTCGCCAGCCTTCAACTCAAGCAGGTTCATCAGGGACGCGGTTTCAATATACTGATTTCCGATAACACGAACCTCGTTCACGGTGTAACGCGCACCCTCGTTGACGACGTAAGTGACGGTCATCCATTTTCCTGATTCGTCGTATTCGATACGTCTTCCGACGGTCGCCGTAAGGAACCCAAGATTGTGGTAGTAGGATTCTAATACTTTGACATCTTCGTCGATCTTGCGCAGGTCCGCCGTGTTGTTGATATGACGAAGCACTCCTCCAAGAGGCCCACGACTTTTAATAATTTTCTGCAGTCGGGATTCGGTGACGATGGTACCACCCTCGACGACGATCTTCTCAATTCGTTCTTTATGCCCCTCGTTGATCCTATAGATGACGGCTCGACTATCGGCACCATCCCCTCGAACTGTCTTGATCGCGACCTGATTGAAACCCTCTTCTTGGTAGTAGTCGACAAGGCGTCGGCGAGCGGACTCGATCGAGAACTCACTCATGGGGTCGTTAGCTGCAAGGCCTGCACGCCCGCTCAGCTCACGCTCGTTCATTGCTCGATTCCCATGAAAGACGACCTTCGAGATCGTCGGACGCTCGCGGACTTCAAATCGAACTGCCATCCCATTTGGCGATTCGGTCAGTTTGAAGGTCACGTGCTCGAATGAACCCATGTCGTTTAGGCGGCGAATGTCGGCCAAAACCGTCTCATAGTCATAGAATCGATCCTTCCGAGTTTGCAATTGCTGGAAGATCCTTTCGGTACTGATGTTTTCATTTCCGACGACGTCGACGTCGACAACAACCATGTCACCCGTTTCACGATGGGCCTTCATTCCCCCTCGCTCATTGACATAGTCGCGGAACGCAGGCTTCTCAGGAGGTCCGCCTGGTGCCGCACCGCCACCGCCTGCTCCACCCGCACCGCCGCCGAATTGCGCGCGCGATTCCGTGCCAGCCGAAGCGAGCAAGAAGAGCAACGATGATAAAGCCAGAACGGCCCGCCTTCTCGGCATGGACAGTCTCCTTTAGTGGATTGGGGAAAACAGCAGTGGGTTACTACCACCGCCAGCCTGAAAGAAACAAGGCGAATTCGCTCCGCAACAAAAAATGCGTCGGAGTCAGTGAAAAAAGAGACTCCGACGCCCGACCCCTCTTTCTGCTCGCCGTTCAGCGAATCTTGCTCAAATCGACTCTTTCGCCCGTGAGCGTGCTTTGGTCGGCGGCGTGGAGAATACTCGCAGCGCGGAATGCATCATCAAGATCATTCAAGCGTCGTACCAAGCTTGTCACTATCCGATGAAATTGCGTCAGCATTTGTTCGCCAACGGGCATCTCCGTCTCAAGCGATTCCACGTGGCGTCCAGCCTCATCGAACCAAACGAGCGTCGATGGCAAATCGATGAAGGCGACACCGTGTTCGCAGCAAATCTGCATCGCCGATGGAGGGCGAAAACCGATCGCTTCGTGCCATGACGCAGGAATATATTGCCCGCAACTAAGTTGGCACATGACCTCGGGATCCGTGTTCGTCGGGGGAAAACGGAGACTGAGGCATTGGTAGTCGCGTTCGTCGTTGATGTTCGGTGTATGTCCCGGGGCGGTATGTTGATGGTGAACCAAAGTGGTTACGCTCGCTGGGTTGCGAGCGACGACGTAGCGGCACCAATCGATTAGCTCAATCAACTCGCGACGGCTCTCCGCTGAAGGATCGGAGTCGCATAAACCACCGGGCTTTGCCGGCGCAACCGACAGCCGACGGTGACAAAAAATCAATCGTGGCGGCCCCAATCGAGTCGCGATCAGCTCCCTCAGTCGTAAGGTTGCCGGCATAAAACGGCGTGGCAACTCGGCCATGAATGCGATCCCCGAATCGTCCACTTGGCTCCTAATCGCAGCATCAGCAATGGGATCGAATTGTGGATCGCCGGCCCAATAAACAGCCTTCCCCGCTTCACAGGCGGCGAGCACTGGCAGCCAACCGTGCCATGAGCGTTCGAGAATCAAAACAGCATCGATGTCGCTTCGATTGACCATGCTGCGATAGCCATCAACGACGTCTGCTTGGAACTCAATGGCGACTGCCTCGGCCTTTTTTGCAACGCCGCAATAGACCGCTCGAACGGTAAAACGATCCTGAAGCATTCGAAGGGCTGGCCGGTGTCGGTTCTGCCAAGCGGGCCCAATTTCGACCAAACCGATGCGTAACTTCATTTTGTTGGCTTCAAATTACAAGAAAGTTTGGAATTGAATGCTAGCAATAAACTGAACCTTTAGTTCCTCATTACGCGATCGAAATCGCCAAGAAGGTAAATTTGTGGCGTAGAAAATCACTTTAATTTCATTCGGGGGTGGTTCAGGTGGTCTGTGTGTCAAGGTCAATTTGGTACCAAAGTCAAAAAAAGTACTTGTTGGGTACGCCGTCAGACGTAAAAATCCGCCCGAACGCTCGGCGTTAAAGTCGGGCTCATCGTTAACGGTTCACCAGACTGTGCATCGTTTGCGGTTTATGTTTCCAGAACGAGAAGGAGTTTCTCATGCAGGTTTTGACGCTGGTTTCGGCCTTGGTTTTACTTTCTGGCACTGCGCCGGAGACTCACAACTATGCCGAGGCTTATCGCAAGTCGCAAGTTGAAGGAAAGCCGTTAATGGTAATTGTCAGTGCGCAGTGGTGTCCGGCTTGCCACACTTTGAAGGATACGACAATTCGGGATTTGGAAGCTAGCGGTCAGCTCACGGAGGTAAATGTAGCAGTTGTCGATCGAGACGCCGAACCAGAGTTGGCGAAGCAATTGATGCGAGAAGAGAAAATCCCACAGATCATTGTTTTCTCCAAGGCCAATTCGGGCCGTTGGGAACGATCGCAATTAATCGGCTATCAGCCACAGGGTCCCGTTCGCAGTCTTATTCGTTCCGCCATTTCGGCACTTCGCCGAGGATAAGCGCGGTTTTGTTTTACAGAGTCCCTGCCCAAGACATCGTGGGCTAGTATCGGTTATCCTTGATGCCACTGAATCGAACACGCGAAGACCCGCCGTTTCAGTATTTAAGCCGCTTCACGATCCTGATCGCTAGCCCGCAATATCGCTCCCATGCAGTTTCCTGATTCTGTAGCTCATTTAGTTCAACTCGATTTCCCCCTAGCCTCATCGTTGTGGCTAGGGATCGGTGGTCCGGCGAGATATTATGCCGAGCCGACCAATCGGAATGAATTGATCGAATTGGCCCGTGCGGCAATCCTGGAAGGAGTGCCAGTACGAATTCTGGGTGGCGGAAGCAACGTTTTGGCCCGGGAGTCGGGAGTAGACGGCCTTGTGCTATCACTCGCAGCGTCACCCTTGTCGCAACTGACGATCGAGGGAACTCGTCTGACTGCCGACGGCGGAGCAAAGCTTTCGCATGCGGTCACCCATGCCGTAAGTTCGGGCCTGGGTGGGCTGGAGCACCTGCTTGGGATCCCCGGAACCGTTGGGGGCGCTCTTGCGGGCAATGCTAGCGCCGATGGGCGAGATATTGGACTAGTAACCGCTGAAATCGAAGTACTGCAGTTAAACGGTGAAGTTGCAAAAATCCGAGGTGACGAAGCTCAGTTTTCGCATCGCCGGTCTGGCTTGGCGGGTATGGTTGTACTGCAGGTTACTTTTCAGTTGGATCGCCGCGATAGCGTTGCATTGACAAAACGAATGCAAAAATTGTGGATCGTTCGAGGAGCCGCGCGGCCAACGGACGCTTCCCGAATTGCGATGCCTTTTGTCGACCCAGATGGATCAACAGCGGAACGCTTGATTGCAGACATTGGCCTAGCAGGGATTCGCGAGGGAGGAGCGTCGCTCAGCCTCGAGCATCCAAATTATCTGGTCGCGCGAGAAAACGCGACAAGTCAGGACTGCCTGAAACTAATCGAACGAGTCCGAGAGCAAGTCTTGCTTCAGACCGGGATCGACTTGCAGACCAACCTTCAAATTTGGTAGTTAAGTTCTGAAGGTGCGATTGTCGTTGACAATGTTGCGACCGACCGCCGCAGGTGATTGAGGCTTGCGGTCAGTTTTGAAGGGACCTAACGCCCGCGAATGTGTTCGCGAAAACGGATTTGACGTGAAGGGCGACGATCGAAAGCAAAATGAACAGTCACCGGTACGCCGGTTACTTCAGCGCCTGGTTCATGCACCAGCAGCGTGGGCGATGGTTTGGCCGGCAGCTCTCGTGATCGGCGGTTACATTGCTTGGCAGAACTGGGGCGTCGAGCACGTTTCTAAGAAGTATTACGCCATTAATCGCGAGTTGATTCACGTGACGGCAAAACCCGAGTACATCGACGTCGACATCGCCGCTTCGGTTTATTCAGACACTCGCCTAGATCAGCTTTCGTTCTTGGATCCTGCAGCCGCAGCGCGGATCGCATCTGCATTTTCATTCCACCCGTGGGTCAGAAAAGTCGTTGCTGTACGAAAGCTTCCGGGGGGCGAAGTCGATGTTCATCTTGAGTATCGAAAGCCGGTTGCCATGGTATTCGTGATTAGTCGACATCCCGAAATACAGGGTCGATCGTTTTTTGCTGTCGACCAAGACGGTGTTTTGCTACCCACGACCGAATTTTCGCGTCAAGAAACGATGAAGTACATGCATATTGAGATTCCGGATGTCTACCCAACTGGTGGCGTCGGATCGCAATTCGGCGATGGACGCATTACCGGCGCTGCCCGAGTGGCGGCGGCTCTCGACCTGTGTCGAACCGTCCTTCCGATTCGGAGCGTTCAATTGGATGACAGTTCGCGAACGTCACCGGTACCTCAGTACAAAATACGGGCGACCGACAGTCGGGAGTTTTTCTGGGGAAGCTCTCCTGGTGAGGAGCTTTACGGCGAGCCACTTGCGGAGGAAAAAATTCGCCAGCTACTGGAAATCAGCTCGCGGGCTGCCAGTACGGATCAAGCCATTCACATCTTTCCTGAGTCCAGCACATCGCCACCTGAAAAAAAGAGGTGAACTGTCAGGTTGGCACAACGGGCATACCATCGTTCAGAGTTGACTCATGCCGAAACGCAGCGATTATGTCGCAAATGCTTTCCTGAAAAGACCTTGCGTCTCATTCTTGGTGTCTCGGCACACCGGTTGCTAGGTTGATCTATCTTCGCAAGCGTCTGCCATTGCCGTACGGCAATTGGACCTATCGCCGTTGCGATCCGATCACCGAATATTTTTATTTCCATAGAAACGACACAGGAGAGAGACGTCGTGGCAAAGAAGATCGTTTTTGACGACGACGCCCGCGGGCCGCTACTGGCTGGCGTGAGCAAGTTGGCACGGGCCGTCCGCAGCACCCTCGGCCCACGCGGTCGTAACGCGGTTTTGGACAAGGGCTGGGGTAGTCCCAAAGTAACAAAAGATGGTGTTACCGTGGCTGAGGATATCGAACTGGACGACCCGTTCGAAAACCTCGGTGCGCAACTGGTGAAGGAAGCTGCCAGCAAGACAAACGACGTCGCTGGCGATGGAACCACCACTGCGACCGTTCTCGCTGAAGCTATCTTCCGCGAAGGCTTGAAGGCCGTGGCAAGCGGTGCCGATCCGATGGCTTTGCAGCGTGGGATCAACAAGGCCGTCGAAGTTTGCCGAGTTGAAATTGCTAAAATGGCGAGGCCAATCGATGAAAAGAGTAAGGCTGACATTAAGCAAGTCGCGACGATTGCCGGCAATAACGACCCCTCGATTGGTCAAGTGCTCGCTGACGCGTTCACCAAAGTTGGCAAGAACGGCGTTATCACCGTCGAAGAAGGTCGCAGCAATGAAACCACAGTCGACGTGGTTGAAGGCATGCAGTTTGATCGCGGGTTCCTCTCGCCTCACTTCGTAACCAATCAGGACGAGGTTACCGTCGAGTTTGACGACGCATATGTTCTGCTCTTCGAAGAAAAGATCAGCAGCAATAAGAAAATGATTCCGCTTCTCGAAGCGATCAGCAAGTCCGGCAAGCCTTTGTTAGTAGTTGCCGAAGATGTCGAAGGCGAGGCTCTTGCAACTTTGGTTGTGAACAAGATGCGAGGCATTCTTCAGGTTGCTGCGGTCAAGGCGCCCGGATACGGCGATCGTCGAAAAGCAATTCTTGGTGACATCGCAACCCTTTGCGGCGGCCAAGCGATTTTCAAAGACCTTGGGATCGACCTGGAAAGCATCAAGCTTTCTGACCTCGGTCGCGTCAAGAAGATCCGAATCACCAGCGAAGCGACGACCATGGTCGGCGGTGCTGGCAAGAAAGATGCAATCAACGCTCGTGTTGAACAAATCCGTCGGGAGATCTCGAACACCGACAGCGATTACGACAAAGAAAAACTGCAAGAGCGATTGGCGAAGCTTGCCGGTGGCGTTGCCCAGATCAACGTCGGTGCAGCGACCGAAACCGAGATGAAAGAACGCAAGGCGCTGCTTGATGATGCTCGCGCAGCAACTCAAGCGGCTCTTGAAGAAGGCATTGTGCCTGGCGGCGGTGTTACTCTTCTGCGTTGCAAGCCAGCCGTTGCGAAGCTCGAAGCTGCCACCGAAGGCGACGAAAAGCTCGGCGTTCGAATCATCAAGAATGTTCTTGACCAGCCTCTTCGAGCCATTGCGAACAACGCGGGCCTCGATGGAGCCGTTGTGGTCAATCGCGTTTCGCAGATGAAGGGCAAGTCCGACGGTTACGACGCGAATGCTGAAGTCTATTGCGACTTGATTCAGGCTGGCATCGTTGATCCGGCCAAGGTGGTTCGCACTTCGTTGACCAACGCTGCAAGCGTCGCTGGCCTTCTGCTAACAACCGAGTCCTGCGTCTGTGACATTCCTGAAGAAGCCGAAGAGGGTGGTCACGATCACCATGATCACGGCATGGGAGGAATGGGCGGTGGCATGGGCGGAATGGGTGGCATGGGTGGTATGCCCGGCATGATGTAATCGCCCGTGTATCGGCTAAGAGAAAATTAGGCTAGCGGTAACGCTGCCGTTCGCAGCCCGGGCCGGCAAGAGCCTCGGGGCTGCATCCACAACCAAAAACTAACATTCAAATAAGGTATTCAAAACATGGCAACAAAGATTGCATCGAAAGTTAACCTGCGTCCGCTAGATGATCGTATCGTTGTCCAACCGATGGAAGCGGAATCCACTACCGCTGGCGGTATCGTTCTTCCGGATTCGGCTCGTGAAAAGCCACAGCGAGGCACGGTCATCGCTGTCGGCCCCGGCAAGCTTTTGGACAGCGGCAACCGCGGCGAGATGAGCGTTGCGGTTGGTGATATTGTCATTTATGGTCGTTACGGCGGCAGTGAAGTCGAAGTAAACAACGTCGAGATGAAGATCCTTCGCGAAAGCGACATCCTGGCAAAGGTGGTTTGAGCACGTGCTTCTTAAGGGGTCTGACCCTTTTTGGCGCGAACCGTTTTTACATGACAGATGGTTTTGAAAGGGTCAGACCCCTTTCAAAATCAATCCTGTAGCTAATTTTACCTTAAGACAAATCACTTTTATCGGGGAATACAAACATGGCAAAGCAATTGCTGTTTGAAGATCACGCCCGCGCGAGAATGCTCGCTGGTGTTGAAAAGCTGGCCAATGCGGTCGCCGTAACAATGGGCCCAACTGGGCGGAACGTCATCATTGACAAGTCATTCGGCGGGCCGACCGTTACGAAAGACGGTGTTACCGTTGCCAAAGAAATCGAGCTGGAAGATCGCTTCGAAAACATGGGTGCGAAGCTGGTCATCGAAGTTGCTCAAAAGACGAGCGACCTCGCCGGTGACGGCACCACGACTGCGACCGTTCTTGCACGAGCGATTTTCAAGGAAGGCCTCCGCAACATCGTCGCCGGAAGCAATCCGACCGCAATCCGCCGTGGGATCGATAAGGCGGTTGAAGCTGCGACTGCAAAGCTTCATGAAATGGGCCGTCCGGTGACCGGCAAAGAGCAGGTTGCCAACGTCGGTGCCATCTCAGCAAACAGCGACCACAAGATCGGCAAGTTGCTTGCCGATGCGTTGGAGCGAGTTGGCAAAGACGGCGTCATCACCGTCGAAGAAGGCAAGAGCCGAGACACTGAAGTCGAATACGTTGATGGAATGCAGTTCGACAAGGGCTACATCTCCCCTTACTTCATCACCGACGCTGGCTCTATGGAAGCTTCGCTGGATAACGCTTTGATTCTCTTGTTCGAAAAGAAGATCAGCAATATCCGCGAGTTGGTTCCTCTGCTTGAGAAAACAGCTCAGACCGGTCAGCCACTTTTGATCATTGCTGAAGATGTCGATGCGGAAGCATTGACTTTATTGGTTGTGAACAAGCTTCGTGGCACGTTGAACGTCTGTGCTGTGAAGGCTCCTGGCTTCGGTGATCGTCGAAAGGCAATGCTTGGCGATATCGCGACGTTGACCGGCGGCACATTGATCAGTGAAGACCTTGGAATCCAGCTCGAAAACGTTTCGATAGAACACCTCGGTCGTGCTAAGAAAGTCACCGTCTCCAAGAACGACACGACGATTGTCGAAGGTGCAGGCAAGCGAGGCGATATCGATAAGCGAGTCGGCCAGATCCGCGCTCAGATCGATCAAAGTGATAGCGACTACGATAAGGAAAAGTTTCAAGAGCGTCTGGCGAAGCTTGCCGGTGGTGTTGCTGTGATCAGCGTCGGTGCCGAAACCGAAGCCGAAATGAAGCAAACGAAGGCACGTCTCGAAGACGCACTTCACGCGACTCGCGCCGCGATCGAAGAAGGCATTTTGCCGGGAGGTGGTGTCGCTCTTATTCGTTGCACTGAGGCTGTTGAAGCTGCCAAGAAGCAGGCAAAGGGCGATGAAAAAATCGGCGTTGACATTGTGCTCGCTGCGTTGTCTGCACCCATGCAGCAGATCGCGGACAACGGTGGGCTTGATGGCTGCGTGATCGTCGATGAGGTTCGGCAAAAGGGCGACAATATTGGCTTTGATGCTTTCACTGGCACCTATGTTGACATGTTGAAGGCTGGCATTATCGACCCCGTAAAGGTCGTTAGAACCGCTCTTGCGAATGCGGGAAGCATCGCCGGCCTATTGCTCACGACGGAAGCCCTTGTGACAACGTTCGACAAGGACGATAAGGCAAAGCGTAAGGTCGAAGGCGTTGTCAATTAATGACGGCGGCTCGCTCGATTATTAGTCGGCGGAATGCCGACTAGCGTTTAAGGCGGAGTCGATTGAGATAATCGACTCCGCCAATTTTTTGTTACATAGAACTGCGACGTTTTGAGTCATGGCCGATAAACGCGATTTTTATGAAGTGCTCACGGTTGAGCGAACATCGACGAAGGTCGATATCGATCGTGCTTACCGTAAGCTAGCCATCAAGTATCACCCGGACAGTAACCGAAACGATTCGGACGCGGTTGCGAAGTTCAAGGAAGTTAGTGAAGCTTACGAGGTATTAAGCGACGCAGAAAAGCGTAGTCGATACGATCAATTTGGACACGCGGGTGTTAACGGACAAGCCGGTCCACAGTTTACCGACTTTGATGCGTTCGGGGATCTCTTCGGAGACATGCTCGGCGAGATGTTCGGTGGTGGCGGGCGTGGTTCACGACGAGGAGGAGGCGGCGGCAAGCGAACACGTCGTGGCGCCGACCTCAGGTGCGACCTAACGTTGACTCTTGAGGAAGCAGCACGAGGGTGCTCAAAAGCGGTTTCGTTCCGTCGACGCAAGCCCTGTACGACGTGCTCGGGAACCGGTGCAGCTCCTGGCTCCAGCCCAATAACATGCGCAACTTGCGGCGGTCGCGGTCAAGTGATACAGCAGGCAGGTATCCTGCGAGTTCAAACGAATTGTCCAACCTGCGGCGGTGCCGGAAAAACGATTAGCCAACCTTGTTCGACCTGTCGCGGCGCTGGTCTGGAATCAGAGAAGGCATCATTAACCGTCGATATTCCTGCGGGTGTAGATGACGGAATGCGAGTTCGGCTTTCTGGCGAAGGTGAAGCGAGTCCAGACGGCGGTTCAAGCGGTGACTGCTATTGTTTCATTACTGTGAAGCCGCATGACTTGTTTCGCCGAGACGGCAAGAATCTGGTCTTGCAGTTTCCGATTTCGTATAGCCAAGCGGCACTGGGTGCCGAGGTCGATGTACCAACACTTGATGGATCTTCAAAGCTTCGAATCGATGCGGGAACCCAGAGCGGTGATGTGTTTCGACTTCGCGGCAAGG
>Ga0105046_10005133_pt1 | contig 20749 bp, 14 predicted proteins | sample MAT03_FD_78385 | JGI IMG/M metagenome (GOLD analysis project Ga0105046, IMG submission 78385) | Freshwater microbial communities from Lake Fryxell liftoff mats and glacier meltwater in Antarctica - MAT-03 (megahit assembly) | ecosystem: Environmental > Aquatic > Freshwater > Ice > Liftoff...
ACCTTGCGCTTGACGGCTTCGCCGGCCACCACGCAGCCCAGCATGCTGGTGGGCTCCTCCAGCGTCTTCCAGGGGCCATCGGCGAGCTTGACGATGTTGTCGAGAAATTCCGCACCGTGTGCGATCAGGCGCGCGCCCGGCTCAGGGGACGCGAACTGCGCCCATTTGAGCCGCGAGTTGCCGATGTCGATAGCGAGAAAAGTCATGGCGACAGGTCTTGTTGATGTTTTCGTATCACTTGACAGCGCATGCGAATCCGTTCGCCCTGAGCGCTTGTCGAAGGGCTTCGACAGGCTCAGATCGAACGGTGTTTGTCTTGTTTTGCGGAAAGATCAAAAGGTGGTCGGCGCCAGGGTCGGAATCTGGCGTGCGGTCTCGAAGGCCCTGGCCGCACGCAGCACCAGCGCGTCGGCAAACATCGGCCCCACCATTTGCAGCCCGATCGGCAGGCCTGCGGCCGTGAACCCGCAGGGCACGGTGCAGGCGGGTTGCTGGGTCAGGTTGAACGGGTAGCTGAACGGCGTCCAGCCCAGCATGGTTTCGGGCGTCATGGCGCGATGGCCGGCCGGCAGGGCATCGAAGGCGGGGATGGCTGTGGCGGGTGTCACGAGCAGATCGTAGTCCTGCATGAACTGGCGCATGTGTGAACCCAGTGCGCCGCGGCGCTGATGCAATTGCTGGATCTGCAGCGCACTGCACGCCTGCCCGAGCCGCGCCTGGGCGGCAAAGTCAGGGTCGCACACGGCCTGCTGCTGCGGCGTCAGGGTGTTCCAGACGGTCCACGACCCGAGAAACCACAGGCCGGTCGTGATGTCCAGCGGGTCATCGAAGCCGGGATCGACCTGCTCCACGTTGGCGCCCAGGTGTGCCAGCAGCAGGGCGGATGCATCGACGGCGGCAGCCACCTCGGCGTCGACGCCTTTGGCGTATCCCAGCGCCGGCGAATACGCGATGCGCAGGCCGCGCACACCGGCGTCGAGCGTGCGGGTGTAGTCGCTCGGATCTTCAGGCAAGGATGTCCAGTCGCGGGCGTCGGGCTGCTTGAGCGTATTCATCACCACAGCGGCATCGCGCGCGTCGCGGGTCAGCGGGCCGAGATGCGCGACCGTACCGAAAGGCGACAGCGGATGGGCCGGTATCCGGCCAAAACTGGGTTTGAAACCGAAGCAGCCGCAAAATGCCGCCGGAATACGCACCGACCCCGCACCGTCGGTGCCGATTGCGATCGGGCCCATGCCAGCTGCGACGGCAGCCGCAGCGCCGCCGGACGAGCCGCCTGCGGTCTTGTGCAGGTTCCAGGGGTTGCGGGTGATGCCGCTGCGCGGCGAGTTGGTCTCGCCCTTGCAACCGAACTCGGGCGTTGTGGTCTTGCCCAGGATGACCGCACCGGCCTCGCGCAGGCGCGCGCTGGCCGGTGCATCCACGTCCCAGGCCTGGTCGGCTGCCAGCGTCTGGCTGCCGCGCAGCGTGGGCAGGCCGCGCGTCAGGATCAGGTCCTTGATCGAGACCGGTACCCCGTCCAGTGCGCCAAGGGGTGCGCCGCGAAGCCAGCGTTGGGTGCTCGATGCGGCGCTGGCGCGCGCACCTTTTTCGTCGACGCAGACCCAGGCGTTGCTGCGGTCGCCGTGTTGCGCGATGCGCGTCAGCACGGCATCGCACGCTTCGCTGGGCGAGGCCGAGCCGCTGGCGAACAGCGCTACGAGGTCGGCGGCCGTGCAATCGGCCAGATGGGTCGGTGTGGTGGCCACTGGCATGGCTCAGTTCTGGCGCCAGGGCAGGCCGCGTTTGCGCCAGCCACCCACGTTGCCACGGTGCGCCGACGCATCCGGATTGCCTTCGAAACCTTCGAGGATGTTGTAGGCCGACATGCCCAGTTCGGTCGCCCGTTTGGCGGCGGCGATCGAACGCACGCCGCTGCGGCACAACATCAAGACCTTCTTTCCGGCGGGAACAGCCTCTTTGAGCGTCTGTTCGAATTGCGGATTCATGGCCATGCCGGGCCACTGTTTCCAGGCGATCGGCACCGCATCCGGAATGAAACCGACCCATTCGCGCTCGGCGTCGCTGCGCACGTCGACGAGTACCGCAGCGCCCGATTGCCACCAGTCGCAGGCCAGCTGCGGCGCAACATCACCCGCATATCCCTGGGCCGGTTGGACCTGGCCGCTGGAGGCTGGCTCGGTGGCCGGACCATGGTCGCCAGCGTCGTGGCGGATGCCTGAACTCAGGTTGGCCGGCACCGCTTCATCCATGCGCTTGGGGCGGGGCAGATGCAGCGCATCCATGATGGCGATGAACTCCGCCTGCGATTTCCCGGCAATGCGGGCGTTGCCCGCTTTCTCCGCGCCGATGCTCGAATGGGTGCGCCCCTGGTAGTCGTGCGCCGGCCAGACCGTGGTCGCGTCGGGCAATGCGAACAGGACCTTCGTGATGCTGTCGTACAGTGCCGACGCGCTGCCCGACTGGAAATCGGTCCGGCCGCAGCCATCGATCAGCAAGGTGTCGCCGGTAAACACGTGCTCACGCCAGACGAAACTCATGCTTCCTGCCGTATGGCCCGGCGTATGCAGGGCGCGCAGCGTTTCGTTGCCGAAGCGCAACTCCGCACCGTGTTGCAACTGCACCGCGGCGGTCGCGATGCCGCAACCGGCCGGCGCCGCAGTCCTGGCCCCGGCGTGTTCGGCGAGTTGCGCCGCACTGGTGATGTGGTCGGCATGGGCATGGGTTTCGACGGTCCACACCAGGCGCAGCCCATATTGGCGCAACGTCGCCAAGTCGCGCTCGACCTGGTCGTCTACCGGGTCGATGATCAAGGCGTCGCGGGTGGCCTCGTCGAACAACACATAGGTGTAGGTGCTGGACGCGGCGTCAAATAGTTGTATCGGTTGCATGGCGGGCTCCTGTGCATGGCGCTGTTGAAGGTATGCTCAGGTCTAGTTTAGGACTTCGAGGACGCAGGCGTGGAAGAATACACACAGGCCTTGCAAGGCGGCATCTTGATTGGACTGGCGAGCTGGATTCTGCTCGCCGGGGTCGGTCGCTCCAGCAGTGTCAGTGGCATCACCATCGGTGTCCTCACGACACGACGCCAGTCGTCACTGTGGCGCTGGGCGTTTCTGTTCGGCCTGGTCGGTGGCGGCGCGTTCTTCACGTGGGGCCTCGATATTGCGCATGTGGAGATCCGCCATCCGTTGGTCCTGGTTCCGGCCGGGTTTCTGGTCGGTTTCGGCGCGGTGCTTGGTTCCGGAAGCGCCAGCGGGCATGCCGTGGTCGGTCTGGGACGGCGTTCCAAGCGCTCGTTTGCTGCGGTGTTCACCTTTGCCGGAGCCGCTGTCATTACGGTGCTGATCACTTCGCACCTGCCGCCCATCAGCTGGTGGGTCGAGATCGTACTCGAAGGCCTGCACACGGTATTCAGTCGTTGACGCAGCGTCCCACGATAAGACGGACCGACTCGCCATGCACCAACCCACCACGGTACCTGCTGCCCTGCTGAACCCGCGTCGTCGGGCCATCGGCGCGGCGGCGCGGTTGATTGTGGCGTTTGCCGCAGGATTGGTTTTTGCAGCTGGCCTGACGCTGTCGGGCATGACACAGCCCGACAAGGTGATGGCGTTCCTGGATATCAAGGAGATGTTTGTCGGAACCTTTCCGGGTCGCTGGGATGCGTCCTTGCTGTTTGTTGTGCTGGGTGCTCTGGCCATTGCGTTGCTGGGTTATTCCCTGACGCCGCGCGCCAGTCTCAAGCCGTGGTTTGCCAGGGCCTTCGTCCTGTCGACCCGCAGGGGGATCGACACCCGTCTGATTGCCGGAGCCGTTGTCTTCGGGATCGGCTGGGGCCTGAGCGGATACAGCCCGGCCACGGCACTGGCCTCTTTGTTGACCGGCCAGATCGATACCGTGATGTTCGTGCTGGCCATGTTGCCGGGCATGTGGGTGGCCGGTAAACTTTGAATGGCGCTGCCTCGGGCTCCTGGCGGTCGCCCGACCGTTGGGCCGGGTTGGAGTTGACGTTGACGTAAACGTCAACTAAGCTCGCAGGCTTGGCGCCCATCCGGTAGCCGTCCAGGAGAACCCCATGACCGACTTGTCTGCCGACTTCCAGGCGCTCGCCAAATACCGCCCCACGAACAAGGTGCGGTTTGTCACGGCGGCCAGTTTGTTCGATGGACACGACGCCGCGATCAACATCATGCGACGGATCCTGCAGGGCATGGGCGCCGAGGTCATCCACCTGGGGCACAACCGCAGCGTCGACGAGGTCGTCACGGCAGCCCTGCAGGAAGACGTGCAAGGCATCGCGATCAGTTCCTACCAGGGCGGCCATGTCGAGTACTTCAAATACATGGTCGATCTGCTCAAGGCGCGTGGTGGGGCGCACATCCAGGTCTTTGGTGGTGGTGGTGGCGTGATCGTGGCGCCCGAAATCCGCGAACTGCACAACTACGGCGTGGCGCGCATCTTCAGCCCGCAAGACGGCCAGCGCATGGGCCTGGCCGGCATGATCGGCGAAATGGTGATGCGCTGCGACAAGGACCTGTCCGGATTCGCGCCCACCGAGCTGGCGTCGATCCAGGGGCATGGCGAAAGCCACTGGCGCGCGCTGGCCCAGCTCATCACGGCGCTGGAGAATGGCGCCGGCGAAGCGGCACCCCTTGCCGCACTCATTACGCAGCTGCGGACCCAGGCTGCAACATTGCGGGTGCCGGTCCTGGGCATCACCGGAACCGGTGGCGCTGGCAAGTCCTCGCTGACCGACGAGCTGATCCGGCGGCTGCGCCTGGATCAGGGTGACAGCCTGAGGGTCGCCGTGATCAGCATCGACCCGTCGCGGCGCAAGAGTGGCGGTGCGTTGCTGGGCGATCGCATCCGCATGAATGCGATCGGGCCGTGGAAAACGACGCAAGTGCGTGATGGAGAATTTTCCGCCGGGCCGTCCCAAGGCTCACGCAGTGCGGCGGAGCCAAAATTAGCCCCCTCGGGGGGCAGCGCAGTACACGAAGTGACAAGCGTGGGGGCCCGTGTCTTCATGCGCAGCCTGGCGACGCGCGACTTCGGCTCGGAGATCAGTGCCTGTCTGCCCGATACGATCGCTGCCTGCAAGTGCGCCGGCTTCGACCTGATCGTGGTAGAGACCTCGGGCATCGGCCAGGGCGACGCCGCGATCGTGCCGCATGTCGACGTACCGATGTATGTGATGACGCCGGAGTTCGGCGCCGCCAGCCAGCTGGAAAAGATCGACATGCTTGATTTCGCCGAGTTCGTGGCGATCAACAAGTTCGACCGCAAGGGCGCGCTGGACGCTTTGCGCGACGTTGCCAAGCAGGTGCAGCGCAACCGGGAGGCCTTCACAACGCCGCCGGACCGGATGCCGGTGTTCGGCACCATGGCGGCACGTTTCAACGACGACGGCGTGACAGCCTTGTACCAGGCGCTGCTGCCGCGTCTGCAGGAACTCGGCCTGCGCGTCGGCGATGGCACTTTGCCGCGCGTCGCCGTGCGTCACAGCACCAACCAGTCGCCGGTGGTTCCCGCCGCGCGTATTCGTTATCTGGCCGAGATCGGCGACACCGTGCGGGCCTACAAGGCGCGGGCGCGTGCGCAGGCAAAGCTGGCGCGCGAGATCCAGCAGTTGCGTGCATCGGCGCTCATGTTGCAAGCAGCGAATCCCGACAAGATCCGCGCCGTCGAAGCGGTCAATGACCTGGCGGCACAACGTGAGACGCAGCTGGGAGGCCGCGAGCGCAAGCTGCTGGGTCAGTGGCCCGAGATGTGCAAGGCGTATGCGGGAGACGAGTACGTCGTAAGGATCCGCGGCAAGGAGATTCGTACCGCGCTGGTCACGAAGTCGCTCAGTGGCACGCCGGTGCGCAAGGTGTCGTTGCCAAAGTACGAAGACCATGGCGAGATCCTGCAGTGGCTGATGCTCGACAACGTGCCGGGCAGTTATCCATATACCGCCGGCACCTTCGCGTTCAAGCGTGAGGGCGAGGACCCAACCCGCATGTTCGCTGGCGAAGGCGATGCGTTCCGTACCAACCGGCGCTTCAAGCTGCTCAGCGAAGGAATGCCTGCCAAGCGCCTGTCGACCGCGTTCGACTCGGTGACGCTGTACGGCAACGACCCCGATCCGCGGCCGGACATCTACGGCAAGGTCGGCAATTCGGGCGTCAGCATCGCCACGCTCGACGATATGAAGGTGCTCTACGGCGGATTCGATTTGTGCAGCCCGAGCACCTCGGTCAGCATGACGATCAATGGCCCGGCGCCGAGCATTCTGGCCATGTTCATGAATACCGCGATCGACCAGAACATCGAGAAGTTCACGACCGATAACGGCCGCGAGCCGACCGAGACCGAGACCGCCAAGATCCGCGAATGGGTGCTCGAGAACGTGCGCGGCACGGTGCAGGCCGACATCCTGAAGGAGGACCAGGGCCAGAACACCTGCATCTTCTCGACCGAATTCAGTCTCAAGGTCATGGGCGACATCGCGCAGTTTTTCGTGCACAACCGTGTGCGCAACTTCTACAGTGTGTCGATCAGCGGCTACCACATCGCCGAGGCGGGCGCGAACCCGATCAGCCAGCTCGCGTTCACCTTGTCCAACGGATTCACGTTTGTCGAGGCCTACCTCGCGCGTGGCATGCACATCGATGACTTTGCACCGAATCTGAGCTTCTTCTTCTCCAACGGCATGGACCCGGAATACACCGTGATGGGCCGGGTGGCGCGGCGTATCTGGGCCGTGGCGATGAAGGAAAAATACGGAGCCAACGAACGCAGTCAGAAGCTGAAATACCACATCCAGACCAGCGGACGCAGCCTGCATGCGCAGGAGATCCAGTTCAACGACATCCGCACCACGCTGCAGGCCTTGATTGCGGTCTACGACAACTGCAACAGCCTGCACACCAATGCGTTTGACGAAGCCATCACGACGCCGACCGAGGACAGCGTGCGCCGCGCCATGGCGATCCAGCTGATCATCAACCGCGAATGGGGGCTGGCCAAGAACGAGAACCCGAGCCAGGGCGCGTTCATCATCGAGGAGTTGACCGAACTGGTCGAGGAGGCCGTGTTGTCGGAGTTCACCGCGGTCGCCGAGCGCGGCGGTGTTCTGGGTGCGATGGAGACCGGCTACCAGCGTGGCCGTATCCAGGATGAGTCGATGCACTACGAGATGCTCAAACACACCGGCGAGTTGCCGATCGTAGGCGTCAACACCTTCCGCAATCCGCATGGTGACGCGGTGCAGGACAAGCTGGAACTGGCGCGCTCGACCGACGAGGAAAAGCAGAACCAGCTCAGTCGACTGGCCGATTTCCACCAGCGCCATGCGGGCCAATCGCCCGCGATGCTCAAACGCCTTCAGCAGGCGGTGATGGCCAACGACAACGTGTTCGAGGTACTGATGGACGCGGTGCGCGTCTGTTCGCTGGGGCAGATCACGAGCGCCTTGTTCACGGTGGGTGGGCAATACCGACGCAACATGTAGTTGCGCTCGCCGGCCCCGGTCAAATTGGCCGCAGCCGCACCTGCGGTGCAAGCCGCATCACATCGGCAGCCAGGCACAACAACGTGCCCGAATGCAGCAGCGCGGCCGAGCCGGCTGCAACGCCATACCGAAATGCGTCGACCGGGGCCATGCCCCGGGTCAAGCCCCACACCATGGCCGCGAGGAAACTGTCGCCGGCACCGGTCGTGCTCTTGATCGCCACCTGCAGAGCCTCGGCGCGCCATGCGCCATCGGCGCTGACCAGCAGTGCGCCCTGCTCGCCCATGCTGAGCGCGACCAATTGGGCTCGACCGCTGTCGACCAGCTGGCGTGCGGCCGCGCATTGTTGTTCCTGCGTGTCGAGCCTGTGGCCGCTCAGTTCGGACAACTCGCGCAGGCTGGGTTTGATCAGCATCACGCCCTCGGCCAGCGCCTTAGCCAACGCGGCGCCGGAGCTGTCCAGCACGATCTTGCTGCCGCGCGCGCGCGCCAATTGCGCCAGCCGGGCGTAGCTGTCGTCGGCCAGGCCGGGCGGCAGACTGCCACTGAGCACGACGATATCGGGCGCCGGTCCGATCGTGTCGAGGTAAGCCAGGCAGGCTTGCCACTCCGACTCCGAAACCTGTGGCCCTGGCAATACGAATCGGTATTCGCGGCCGCTGCTGGTCTCGACTACTGAGAAGCTTTCGCGGGTTTCACCGCCGATCGCCAATCCCAGGCTGGGCAGATGCTCAAGTGCGATCAGGTGGCGCAGTTGCTGGCCGACCACGCCACCCGCCAGATACAAAGCGACGCAGTCGCCACCCAGGCGCTGGATCACGCGCGCGACGTTGATGCCGCCGCCACCGGGAAAGCGCTGTGATGGAGCGCAGCGCAGTTTGTGGCTGGGCAGCAGGCGGTCCGTTTCGGTGGAGATATCGACGGCCGGATTGAGCGTGACGGTCAGGATGGCGGGCATGGCGTGCTGGTGTCGGCGTTGTTGGGTTCTAGCCTCAATCGTCTTGTTTGCGCCAAACCAGGGCGAGTGCGCGCAACTTCTGCCAGGCGCCGAGCCGCTCGTCGGACAAGGCGTCGAGGAAGTCCGACAGGCGTTTGGACTTGGCCATCGTGTACACCGTGAGCATCAGCGTGAACAGGAACACCGCGGCGAAGATCAGCAGGCGCGTTGCCAGCGGCGAATCGGCCTCGGCCAACAGGTTCATGCCCAGAAAACCCGTCGATACGGTGCCGATCAGACCGAATATGGTGACAACCGTCAGCCGCACGACGGTGTTGGCCTGGCGGCGCAGGCTGTCGGCCTCCAGATAGCTGTTCATGTCGGCGATACGTTCCTTGACCTCGGCGTACAGCGGGTCCAGGCCCAAGTGCGTGGCGCACATGTGAAATAGCGCGCGCGCCTGCGCCTGTTCGGCCACTTCGTGAAACCAGTAGCGGTGCGTGAACCGAAGGAATCCGGCGAAACTGGCACGAATCTCGCGTTTGAAGCGCCGCACGCTGGCCAGTTTGTCGACATCGAGCTGCTTGAGCGCCTCGACCAGCTTGTCGGAGTACATGAGCAGCGCCGCCTTCTGGAAATGCGCGATCAGGAACAGCAGGAAGTGCTGGTGCCGGAATTGCGACAACACGCCCCGATAGCGACAGGTGTAGAACTCCGATTGCACGCTTCCGACCACCACCAGTGAATGTCCGGTGCAGAGGTAGCGCGTATGGGGCGCCGCGCCGCCACTGCTCCAGAAGCGGTCGTAGCAGTATTTCGCTTCGAAATCGCTCAGGTGTTGTTCGGCATACGGCAGGCCGGACGCTTGCTCCGCCATCGGTGACGCGGCCCCCGTGACCAGACCCAGGCGGATGAAGTCGGCGCGTGTCAGCAATTGCGGATTGTCCAGGGCCAGGTAGGCCATCTGCGGCATGCGGTAGTACTCGATCTGCCGATAACGCAAGGCGCCGGTCTGGTCGCTATGGTCACTGACCAGCGGCTGCAGCAGCCAGGCCCAATGGGCCGCGATGCGTGGCGCACGATGCTGGGCCACATGGGCCAGGAACAACTCGCGCTGGCGTGTGTCGGATTCCGCCAGCACCTGCCCATCGTGGCCCAGCCACTGGGCTTCGGCCAGGCAATGCATGGCCTGCCCATCGGCCTGCCAGCCGGCCGGGTAGCCGCGGCCGAACCGGTACATCAGTTCCTGGGCCTGGGCCAGGGAGAGCTGGTCGGCGCTGACCTCCAGGTTCAGCAGTACCAGGTCCACGTCGAGGAAGAAGTACAGGTCGACGTGCACGATGTCCAGGTCGATGGGCGCATCGCCCTGGCGCAGCGTCATGCGCGCGCGGCGAACATCATGGCGGCGGAACACCCGCATGGGCGAACCCGCTGCCTGGTCGGAGTGCGCCCGCGCGGCCCGGCCTTCCCCGTACAGGAACTGCTGCACATAGGGCAGGAAGGTCACGAATTCGTTGTAATGCCGCTCGTGGAACTGGTCCGCCGAGCCGGTGTATTCGTCCACCACTTCGCGCCATGGCGATGCGTCGCCCATCTTCTGCAATAGCTGCCAGGGCCGCTGGGTCTTGTCGTCGGCGCCGCGCACCGGCATCAGGCGCAGCGGCCACAACAACACCTGCCGCAAATGCGCTACATGGACCGGAGGCTTTGACTGCATGGCGGGACTTTAAAGCACATGCGGGCCTGCCGGGTGAGAATGAAGCCGGTGGCGCCAGACAGCGCACCCGGGTGCGCTATACAACGTTCTGCGACGTTCTGGGATGGCGCGTGGCAAAAGGGCGGGCGCGTCGTCGAGATGCACACCGGCCATGACCCGATGATCAGCGTGCCCGCGCCGATCGGCTCAGCGCTTCCTTCCGATGGCGGTGTACAGATCTGCCACCGGAACCATGCGGCCGTGCAGGGGCAGGATGTGGTCGACCTGAAAACCCAGTCGCTCGATGTTCTCCACCAGGTTGACGTTGTTGCCGTTGGGCTTCGAGGGCGGGGCGGCATTGGGTGGCAGCGGTGTGTAGGCGTCTGCTTCGATCAACAGGCGCTCGCGCGGCAGATAGACCATCAGAAAGCCATTGGCGTGCACGCCGTCCCGGATGTCGTGCACTTCCACGACCCGCTGGCCATCGGTGAAGATGCGTTTGCCATCGACGCCGGTCACCGTCGCGCTGCGGTCGGATCGGCGCATGGCGTCGGGTGCGATCCGGTTCGGGTTGGCCAGAACCGTTTCGAACCACGGCCTGGCCAATGCGCTCGTGACCAGCACGGCACCTTCGGCCACGGCCGCGCGCAAACCGCCGGAATGGTCGAAATGGTGGTGTGAGTTGATGACAAACCGCACCGGCTTTCCGCCGGCCAGGGCACGTGCCTGGGCCAGCATCGGCGCGGAACGGTCGTCGTAGAGCGGGCTCTCGACGACGATCACGTGATCGGCCATCTCGATGGCCACACTGTTGTGCGAGCCGCCGGCCAGGAACCAGACGCCATCGGCGGCCTTATCCGTCACGACCCGCTCGGCGAAACCCGGCACCGCGGGCGGGATCTCGTTTCCGGCTACGGCATTGACCTTGACGTCCATGACGGCAAGATCGAGGACCGGATGGCCTCCCATGTTCTGCTGGATGCGCATCGGAAAACGGATGCCGCCGACATCGCGGTACTCCGAAAAGCGGATCGTCGAGCGGGTATCGCCCATGACTGGATTGGGCTGCACCGATTCGATCTGCTCGACCATCCCGGCGCCGTTGATCAGCGCCGTGGCCCTGTATTGCCCGGGCACTTCGAACGACACGGCCGCCAAAGTGCGCTCGCCATCGCTGCGCATCCGCACACGCGGTTGGTTGGCGAGCGCGGCCTTGATCACCCCATGGGGTGTCGTCCACAGGTCGTGTGTACGCCCCGACAAGGCCAGCGGTGCCGCAATGGCGTTGTTGCCGACCATGTTCCAGGCGCTGGCGCCCCGCATCCAGCCGCTGGTACGTTGCTCGCCGGTGCCCATCAGCGCAATGGCGCCGCCTCCGGTCGGTTCGGCGCGGGTACGCGCTGCATCTTCGCGGAAAGCAGCGTTGGCGTAATCGGCCGTGCGAACGAAGCTGGAGTAGCCGATCTTGGGCCACGCCTCACCTGGCCTGTACGCCTGCCCGAACGTTATGCTAGGCATCTGTGTCGGTTTTGGATTCTAGGGAAAGCCCATCAGCGAATCGGCGTCCGGCACGGAACTTTTTGACAACGCAAGACCCCCGAGGTCGAGCCTGATCAGCATGCGCGCCGATTGCCAGTCCGCTGGCAGGCGCAACCCGTGTCCGTGAAATTCATGACAGGAGCACATCGATGAACGATCTTTTTTCGCTGCACGGACGCACCGCGCTGGTGACCGGCGGTTCGCGTGGCATCGGCCGGATGATTGCCGAAGGATTTCTGGCCCAGGGCGCCAAGGTTTATATCTCCGCCCGCAAGGCGGCGGCTTGCGACCAGGCGGCCGCCGAGATGTGCAAGATCGGCCCTTGTGTCTCCTTGCCTGCCGATGTGTCGAGCGTTGCCGGCGCGACGGCGCTGGCAGCGGCTTTTGCCGAACGCGAGGACCGGCTCGACATCCTGGTCAACAACGCTGGAGCTGCCTGGGGCGCCGAGTTCGACGTGTTTCCGGAAAGCGGCTGGGACAAGGTCGTCAACCTGAATCTCAAGGCCCCGTTTTTCCTGACCCAGGCCCTGTCTGAACAATTGCGCATGGCAGCCCAGACACGTCCGGCCAAGGTCATCAACATCGCGTCGATCGACGGTGTGTCGGTCAATTCGCAGGAAACCTATTCCTATGCCGCCAGCAAGGCCGGGCTGATCCACTTGACCCGGCGCATGGCGCTGCGCCTGGTGCAGGACAACATCGTCGTCACGGCGATCGCCCCGGGTGCGTTTGCGTCCGACATGAACAAGGATGCGCGCGACCATTCCGATGCGGTGTCGGCGCGCATTCCGTCGGGGCGTATCGGCACCGCCGAAGACATGGCCGGCGCGGCCATCTACCTGGCGTCACGCGCCGGCGACTATGTGGTCGGATCCACGTTGGTGGTGGATGGCGGGGTGACACACGCGCGCGGTTGAGGCGCCTGCGTTACTCGAGAAAACGTACCTTGACGCTCTTGCCCTTGACCTTGCCGGCGTTGAGCCGGCGCATCGCTTCCTTGGCGATATCGCGCTGTACCGCCACGAAGGTCGTGAACTCGGTCACGGTGATCTTGCCGATCTGCTCGCGGCTGTAGCCACCGTCCGGGCCGGTCAACGCACCGAGCACATCGCCGGGCCGGATTTTTTCCTTGCGTCCGCCCAGCAACTGCAATGTGACCATCGGAGGCAACAAAGGCCCGCTTGCGGTGGGTGTCAACTCGGCGATCGGGTGCCAGACCGACTCCTGCTTCTGGTATTGCTCGATCTTGCCGACCGACCCCATTTCGTCCATGCTGGCCAGACTCAAGGCCAGACCGGCCTCACCGGCGCGTCCGGTGCGGCCAATGCGGTGCACGTGCACCTCGGGGTCGGGCGTGATGCTGACGTTGATCACCGCCTCGAGTTGCGTGATGTCCAGCCCGCGCGAAGCCACGTCGGTGGCCACCAGCACCGAGCAGCTGCGGTTCGCGAACTGCGCCAGCACCTGGTCGCGTTCGCGCTGCTCCAGCTCGCCATACAACGCCAGCGCGCTGAATCCCTGCTGCTGCAGTGCCACGACCAGTTCCCGGCACTGCTGTTTGGTATTGCAGAACGCGAGCGTGCTGATCGGCCGAAAGTGGTTCAACACACGCGCCACGGTCTCAAACCGGTTGGCACGGGTCACCTCGTAAAAACGCTGCTCTATCTGTGGCCCGGTCGTCTGGCTGGCCACCTCGATGCGCACCGGTTCGCGCATGAACTGCCGGGCCAGTTTCTCGATGCCTTCGGGGTAGGTGGCAGAGAATAGCAAGGTCTGGCGCGTGGCCGGGCACTGCTTGGCGACGGTGCAGATGTCGTCGAAGAAACCCATGTCGAGCATGCGGTCGGCCTCGTCGAGCACCAGCGTGTTCAGCGCCTCGAGCGTCAGGTATTCGCGCGCCAGATGGTCCATCACCCGGCCCGGCGTACCGACGACGACATGTGCGCCATGCTCCAGCGACGCGCGTTGCCCGCGCAGGGCGACACCGCCGCACAGCGTGACAACCTTGATGTTTTCTTCTGCCCGCGCCAGGCGCCGGATTTCGGTCGTGACCTGATCGGCCAGTTCGCGTGTCGGACACAACACCAGCGCCTGCACCGCAAAGCGGCGCGGATTGAGGTTGGTCAGCAAGGCCAGCGCAAATGCGGCCGTCTTGCCGCTGCCGGTCTGCGCCTGCGCGATCAGATCCTTGCCAGCCAGCGCCGGCGGCAGACTGGCGGCCTGGATTGGCGTCATGACCGAATAACCCAGGCTGCTCAGATTCTCCAGCGTGCCCGGCTTGAGCGGCAGGGTGTCGAAACCCGCCGCGGCCTGGGTCGTGACCTGCGTCACACGCTGGTCATCGCAACCGTTTTGGTCGCGAGATACGCTTCCAGCGCCTCGGGACCACCTTCACTGCCGTAGCCCGAATCCTTGACGCCGCCGAACGGCAGTTCCGGAAAGGGTGCGGCGCCCTGGTTGATCCACAACATGCCGGTCTGCATCTGGCTGCTGAGCTGGTGGGCGGTCTTGATCGAGCTGGTGAACGCGTAAGCCGACAGTCCGAACGGCAGGCGGTTGGCTTCGGCGATGGCCTCGTCGATGTTCTTGAAGCTGCGTACGGCCGCCATCGGGCCAAACGGCTCGCTATTGAACACGGCGCTGTCCAGCGGCGCATCGAGCAGCAGCGTGGGGGCAAAGAAGTTGCCTTCGGTGCCGATACGCTCGCCGCCGGCAGCCACCGTGGCGCCGCGCTTGACGGCATCGGCAGTGATCTCCTGCATCGCGGTCACGCGGCGCCCGTTGGCCAAGGGGCCCATCTGGGTTCCGGCTTCCAGGCCGGCGCCGACTTTGAGAGTCTTGATGTAGCCCAGGAATCCGGCGACGAACTCCTCGCGCACGTCTTCCTCGACCAGGAAACGCGTCGGCGAGATACATACCTGGCCGGCGTTGCGGAACTTGGCGCCGGCAATCATCTTGATGGCATGCGCGATATTCGCATCTTTGGCCACGATCACCGGGGCGTGGCCGCCGAGTTCCATCGTGGCGCGTTTCATGTGCAGCCCCGCCATCGCGGCCAGTTGCTTGCCCACCGGCGTCGAGCCGGTGAAGGTGATCTTGCGGATCACCGGATGCGGGATCAGGTAGCCGCTGATCTCGGCCGGGTCACCATACACCAGCGACACCACGCCTGCAGGCATGCCGGCATCCACAAAAGCGCGGATCAGTTCGGCCGGCGAGGCCGGGGTTTCTTCGGCAGCCTTGACGATGATGGAGCAGCCGGTGGCCAACGCGGCGCCCATCTTGCGCACCACCTGGTTGATCGGGAAGTTCCACGGCGTGAAAGCGGCCACCGGGCCAACCGGCTCCTTGAGCACCATCTGCTGCACGTTCATCGCGCGCGGCGAGACCAGGCGGCCATAGACACGTTTGCCTTCTTCGGCGAAATACTCGATGACGTCGCTGGCCGAGGCGACCTCGACCTTGGCTTCGGCCAGGGGTTTGCCCTGCTCCATCGTCATCATGCGGGCGATGTCGGCGCTGCGTTCGCGCAGCAACTGTGCGGCGCTGCGCATGATCTTTGCCCGTTCGAAGGCGGGCGTGTTGCGCCAGACCTCGAAACCCTTGGCGGCAGAGGCAAGCGCCTCATCAAGGTCGGCGATCGTGGCCTTGGCCACGGTGCCGATTTCCTTGCCGTCGGCCGGATTGTGGACTTTCAAAGTCGCGCCACCACGGGCGGGGCGCCATTCATTGTTGATCAGCAATTGAACGTCTGGATAGGTCATGGTCGGAATCCTGGTTTTCGGGTAACGGGGAAGGGTGGTTTGGCGCTGAGGGCGGCGCATCGTTCTGCAGTGCAGAAGAGGGCCACCAGCGCGGGACGTGCCCGATATTGTCGCGCAAAGCCCATGACCCGCGCCGGCATGGTGGTGTCGGCGACCCCCAGCGCCGGTCGTTACCATGGGGTCCCCGCTGCAGACCGACGCATTTCCATGACCGTCTCCCTGGACTCCGATTTCGCCACCATTGCCGCGCTGATTCGGCAGCACGCTGCGCGCACGCCGCACCAAGTGGCGCTGGTGCAGGGCGAGCGCAAGCTCGACTATGCCGGCCTCGACGCGTCGATGGACCGGGTGGCTTGGGCCTTGCAGCGTGAAGGCTGGGGCCCGGGCGACTCGGTCGCGATCTGCGCTGGCATGTCGATCGACTATGTCGCAGTGTTCATGGGCACCCTGCGCGCCGGCCTGGCAGTGGCCCCGCTCGCGCCCGGCTCCGGCGCGCTCAGCCTGGCGCGCATGGCGGGCGATGCGCAGGCGCGTTGCGTCTTCGTCGATGCCGCTGGCGCTGAGGCGATGGGGCCGGCGCTGCCGACAGCGCCGCGGCGCATCGCGCTTGGCGGCGGCGATGCGGCCATGTCGCTCGATCACTGGCTGCAAGGCGCGCTCTTGCCACCGCGAGAGGTCGACATACGGCCCGAGTGGCCGTTCAACATCATCTATTCGTCCGGCACCACCGGCGAGCCCAAGGGCATCGTGCAGTCGCACGGCATGCGCTGGACCCATGTGTGCCGAGGCGCCACCTACGGGTATGGGCCGCAGGCGGTGACCATCCTGTCCACGCCGCTGTATTCCAACACCACGCTGGTGGTGCTCTTTCCCACCATCGGTTGCGGCGGCGCCGTCGTGCTGATGCCCAAGTTCGACGCGCTTGGCTATCTGGAGCTGGCCCAGCGCCACCGGGCCACGCACACCATGCTGGTGCCGGTGCAATACCAGCGCCTGATGGCGCATCCGGAGTTCGACCGCTTCGACCTGTCGAGTTTCCAGGTCAAATTCTCTACCAGCGCGCCGTTCGGCGCCGCGCTCAAGGCCGACGTGCTCAAACGCTGGCCCGGCGGTCTGGTCGAGTTCTACGGTATGACCGAAGGTGGCGGCACCTGCATCCTGGAGGCGCACAAATACCCGGACAAGCTGCACACCGTTGGCCAACCGGCGCAGGGCCACGACATGCGGCTGATCGACGACAACGGCGTTGAAGTGGCGCCGGGCGAGGCGGGCGAGGTGGTCGGCCACTCCAGCGGCATGATGACCGGCTACCACCACCAGCCGGATAAGACCCGCGAGGCCGAGTGGTTCGATCCGACCGGCAAACGTTTCATCCGCACCGGCGACGTCGGCCGTTTCGATGCGGACGGCTTTCTGATCCTGTTCGACCGCAAGAAGGACATGGTGATCAGTGGCGGCTTCAACGTTTATCCGAGCGATCTCGAAGCCGTGTTGCGACAACACCCCGCCGTAGCCGATGTGGCCGTGGTCGGTGTGCCCTCCGAGCGCTGGGGCGAGACGCCGGTGGCCTTTGTCGTGCTGCGTGACGATGCGCGGGCGACGCCGGCCGACGAACTGCAGCAATGGGCGAACGCACAGCTGGGCAAGACCCAGCGCCTGGGCGACCTGCAGTTGTGCACCGAGTTGCCGCGCAGCGCCATCGGCAAGGTGCTCAAGCGCGAGTTGCGCGCGGTTTATGGAAACACGTTGACGCGCGGTCCGCCATTCCCCAATTTGGGTCGGCGTCAGCCCACCAATCCATAACGCCGGCCCTGCAACGGCACACGCGCATTGGCCATGGCGCGCGTATCGGACGCGGCATCCTGTCAGGCTGCGATACTCGGCTTCGCTTCGACCGCGCCGCAAGGCAGGCGCACATCACGGATGTTCAGCATGCCCCACCAGTCCTCCCTGTTCGACCAAGACCCGCCACACGACCCGGCACCAGAGTCGGCTATGCAGGCGGCCACCTTCACCGCAGTCACGGTCACGGCGCTGCGGTTCAGCGAGCGCGGCTTGTCCGCGGCCCAGCAGCGTTTCAACCGGCTGCTTGAGCGCAGCGAGACACTGGCACGCAGGATCGCGGCGGTGCAGGACATGGCGGACGCGCATCGTCGGCAGCACGCGCAAAAGGTTTATCCGCTGGAGGTCAGGCGCGATGCACTGATGCAGGACTTGGTGCGGCTGCTCGATGAGCGGCTACGCAAGCCGGGGCTGTCGCGCACGCAGAAGCGCCAGGCGCGCGAAATCCTGTGCGAGCTGGCCGCGCCGTTCGCGCTGGCGGGTGACGAAGCCATGCGCGAGCTGCACGATGCCCATGGCGAGCAGTCGCTCGATGAGCAGCAGCGGTTCGAGGCGGAAGCGACCCAGGATTTCCTGGAGGATGTTTTTGGACAGAAGTTCGGCGAAGACGTGGATTTCAGCGATCCTGAAGCCGTGTTGCGCGCCAGTATGGAGCACATGCGCCGGGCGGCACAGGCCGGGCAGGCGACGCAGGACGGGCAGGCGGCGCAGGACGCGCGGGACAAGCCCAAGGCCCGGCGCGCCAAGCCGGCACGCCTGAAGAAGGCCGAGGCCGAAGCCCAGGACGCCAGTGCCGCATTGCGCACCATCTTTCGCCAACTCGCCAGCGCGCTGCATCCGGACCGGGAGACCGACCCCGTCGAGCGCGCGCGCAAGACCGCTCTGATGAGCGAAGCCAATGCCGCTTACGACCGGCGCGACCTGCTGGCACTGCTACAACTCCAGCTTCGCGCCGACCTCGCGGACGGGCAGACGGTGGCAAAGCTCGCCCACGACAAGCTCGCGGCGCTGACGGCCCTGCTCAAGGAACGCGCCGACGTGCTGCAAAGGGAACTCGCCGTTGCCGAGCAGCAAATCCGCATGGAATTCGGGTTGCTGCGTTTCGGTGCCATCTCCGAGGGCGTACTGCGCCGGCACATCGCCGATCAACAGTCGGAGCTGCAGCTCGATATCGCACAGATGCAGCGCGACCTGCGCACGATAGGCGACGATGCCGTGTTCAAGCGCTGGCTGCGCGAGCAGCACCGGCTGGCACGAGATGCCTTCTGAGCCACTGGTGGCAGTGCATCATCCAACAGCGAGACGCCATCTTCATGATCACGATTTCCTGCCAGTACGATTCCGGCGCCATCGAGGTGCTGCGCGCCGATGACCCGAGTGACATCGCGCTGCGTATCCGCAGCGACAACGCGGCCGATATTGCGCAGTGGTTCCATTTCCGGCTGCAGGGCGCGGCAGGCGTGCCGGTGACACTGCGTTTCGTCAATGCCGGGCAGTGCACGTATGCCAAGGGCTGGGAAAACTACCGGGTCGTGGCGAGCCACGACCGCCAGCACTGGCAGCGTATCGACACCGACTATGACGGCACGGTGATGACGGCACGGCTGACGCCGCACAGCAACAGCGTTCACCTGGCGTATTTCGAGCCGTATTCGTGGGAGCGGCATCTGGATCTGGTGGCGTCGGCGTCGGCATCCGGGCATGTGCAGCTCGAACGCCTGGGCGCGAGCCTGGACGGGCGCGACATGGACCTGCTGCGCATCACCGATGCGACCGGCACGGTGCTTGACGCCGACAAGCGCACGGTCTGGCTGATCGCGCGCCAACATCCGGGCGAAACCATGGCCGAATGGTTCGCCGAGGGTTTCCTGGAGCGCCTGTTGGATGCCGACGATCCGGTCGCGCGCGTGTTGCTGCAGCGCTGCATCTTTTATGTCGTGCCCAACATGAACCCGGACGGCAGCGTGCGTGGCAACCTGCGCACCAACGCCGCAGGCGCCAACCTGAACCGGGAGTGGCTGGAGCCGAGCATGGAGCGCTCGCCCGAGGTCTTGCTGGTGCGCCGCAAGATGGAGCAGACCGGCGTCGACCTGTTCCTCGATGCGCACGGCGACGAGGCGCTGCCATACAACTTCGTGGCCGGCAGCGATGGCATCGCCGGCTTCTCGCCGCGCCTGCAACAGTTGCAGGATGCCTTCAAGGCAAGCTGGATCGCCAGCTGTCCCGACTTCCAGGACCGTGTCAACTACGGCCCGGCGCGCCCCACCCAGGCCAATCCGACCGTGGCCACAAACTGGGTCGCGCAACGTTTCGACTGCCTGTCGTTCACGATCGAGATGCCATTCAAGGACAACGACGACCTGCCCGATGTGGCGACGGGCTGGAGCGGCGAGCGCTCCCGCAAACTCGGCGCGGGCGTGTTGCAGCCAGTGCTGGCGGTGGTGGGGAAGTTGCGCTGAGGGGTTGCAAGCGCCGCCCGGCCGGTCCCAGGGCGCGCATACCGCAGCACGGAGTGCGGAGGTAGTTGCCGAACTTCAGGCGTAATACGCCGCCACGAAGTCCTCGAAACTGCCGCTGTCCTCGGCCTCCAGTGTGTGCTGACGTTCGAGCGAGGCGCGCGCTTCGGCTTCCCATGACGCCTGCGTCGCTGGCTCGAGCGGGTGCGCCAGCAGCGACTGTTTGTGTTGCGCGGACGCAAACATCGCGTATTTGAAGAAGCCGCCGTGTGCGCGTGCTGCCTCCAGAACCTGGGCTGAAGGCGTCAGGTCGGGGGTGTCGATGCGCTGGCGCAGCAGTTGCATGGCATTGGCGTAACGAACGCCGCCGTAAGCGGTGTCGAGCATTTCGGCAAACGGTGCCATCTCGTCGAACAATTCATGGGCCATCGGTTGGAATGGCTGTTCGCGGTTGTGCACCAGCAGGTGCAGATCGCTCTGGCGGCCGCGCGTGACGATGCGGCGCTTGTTCTCGTCGTTTTCACCCTGTTCGCGCGCGCTGATCGGCGGGCTGTTGCGAAACAGGCACATCAGAAGCAATACGTCGACGAAACTGCCCTGCTCCGGGGTGATGCCGATATCGACCATCGGGTTGAGGTCGAACAGGCGCATTTCGATGTATTCCACGCCGTGCAGACGCAAGCCCTTGGCCGGCCGATCGCGGCTGACACGTTTCGGGCGCATCGGTGCGTAGAACTCGTTCTCGATCTGCAGCAAATTGGCATTGAGCTGTTTCCAGTGCCCGCCCTCGCGCACACCGAGTTGCTGGTAATACGGATCGGGTGTGCGGATGGCTGCCTCCAGCGCGGCCGTGTACTCGCCGATCGAATTGAAGTTCACGTGCAGATTGGCCTGCGCGCTGTTCTGATAGCCCAGGTCACTCATGCGCAGGCTGGTGGCGTGTGGGCCATACAGCGTGCCAGGCACCAGTTGTTGCAGGTCGGACTTGCGCCCTTGCAGGAAGGACTCGCAGATCGC
>Ga0105046_10005135_pt1 | contig 20746 bp, 11 predicted proteins | sample MAT03_FD_78385 | JGI IMG/M metagenome (GOLD analysis project Ga0105046, IMG submission 78385) | Freshwater microbial communities from Lake Fryxell liftoff mats and glacier meltwater in Antarctica - MAT-03 (megahit assembly) | ecosystem: Environmental > Aquatic > Freshwater > Ice > Liftoff...
GGACATATTCGATGGCCTCGGGTGTCGACAGTGTGCGCTTGATTTGATTCTGCGATTTCATGCCGACTATTGTGCAAAAGGTGAGTAGTAAAAGTCCAGTCAAATATTACGGGTAAAGGGCAGGGCTAGGGCCGCTATCCGGACCTCTGCACAGGAGGCAGGAGTCATCTCCGTGCTTCCGTACTCATTTATTTTGTCATCATCATTGTTGACAATGTGAAAGCAACGCTATATACCTATCCATGACCGCACTCTGCTTCCAAGGAGATCCCGCTATGAGATTCATGAAGATTTTTGTCGGCCTTGTGCTCGGCGGCATTGCAGTGGTTCCTTTACTGCACGGGCAGGCTGTATCCGGTTCCATCACCGGGCTAGTGACTGATGGCTCCGGCGCGGCAGTCGTAGGGGCGACTGTCAGCATCCGCAATGTGGGAACGAGCGTCGCAACGCAGGCGTCCACCACAGACACCGGCTATTACGCAGCGCTTAATCTGATTCCGGGCACATACTCCGTAGTGGCCGAGGCGAAGGGGTTCAAACAGTTCCGCGTGGAGAAGGTTGCTGTGAATCTCAATTCAACGGTCCGGGTGGACTGCGCGCTTGTGATCGGCAGCATTTCGGACAGCGTTACGGTGTCCGCCGAGTCCGCGTTGCTAAAAACCGAGAAGGCCGACGTCAGTGGGCTGATTGCCGGGCGCACGCTGAACGAACTGCCTGTCCTCGGCCGAAACGTTAGCCAACTGATCGCCATCCTCCCCGGAGCCGTGCGCGGTGGGGCTGCTTTCGTCGGCGAAAATCCCAGTGGCGATACCAACGGCTTCGTGAATGGATTAGGCGGCGGCAACAACTATCACCAATTGGACGGGATCGATAACCAGGAAACCATCCAAGGGGTGGCGATGGTCAACCCCGCGATCGATTCTCTGCAGGAGATGAAGATTACGACCAACAGCTACGATGCGGAGTTTGGCCAAGTTGCGGGCGCGATCTTCCAGGCATCAACAAAGTCTGGAACCAATGCCTTCCACGGCTCCCTCTTCGAGTATCTGCAAAACGACAAACTCTTCGCCAGAAATCCATGGACTCAATCGCGAACCAAAGTTCCCCCGTGGCGGTGGAATCAGTTCGGCGGCAGCGTCGGCGGCCCGATCATAAAGGATAAGCTGTTCTTCTTCGGCGATTGGCAGGCTCTTCGATCAAGGAACAGCTCGACGTCCGTGATAGGCTTACCGACGGCGGATATGAAGAAAGGCAACTTCGGTGCTCTCTCCTCGATCTATCCGATTTACGACCCGCTCACCGGAGATGCAAACGGCCGGGGCCGGACGCCGTTTGCCGGTAATGCAATCCCGACGAATCGGCTGGATCCGGCCACGCAGAAACTGGCGGCGATGCTGCCTGATCCGAATACTGACGATCCAACTCTATTCACCCGGAACTTTACGAAGTCTGGATCTTTTATTTCCGATACCGATGCCGCGAACGGACGGATCGACTACAACATGAGTGACAAGACGCGGATTTTCGGGCGATACACCTACCTTCGATCCAAATACGAGGCGCCGCCGATTTTTGGAAGGGTCCTGGGCGGAGCGGGATTCGGACCCCAAGCACAGGTTGGAGGCACGCGAACTCAGAACCTTTCGGCTACTGTGACGCATGTGTTGAGGCCCAATCTGGTAGCGGAAGTTAGATTTGGGTTCTCTCGTTTTCGCAGCAACCTAGCCCAGACGGATGTAGGGCTGAGCACTGCCAAGGATATTGGAATTCCTGGCATCAATAGGGGCAACGACCCCTTGACCGACGGCTTGCCGGGGATGAATTTCGACGGCCCGATTCTAGGTTTGTCCGTCGGAAATCCGTTCTCCAACTTCTACCAGCTCGAACAAACCTTCCAGTTTTTAACCAACTGGTCCTACACGAAGGGTTCCCACACCGCGAAGTGGGGAGTAGACCTTCGACCTCGCGCCAGCCTCCAGAGAATCGATAGATCAGTTCGCGGGGTGTTCAATTTCACTCGATTCGGAACGGCCAGCGGAGATCTCGCGAGTACAACGGGGCTAGGCTTTGCAAGTTTCCTTCTCGGTCACGCCAACGCCTATGTCCGCGGTACTTACAGTCAGTTGCCCCAAGAGTACCAGGACCGGAACGGGGCTTTCTTCCAGGACCAGTGGCGCATTACACAAAAACTCTCGCTCAATCTTGGCATGAGGTGGGAATATTACTCGCCGACATATTCGTCTGGTGAAGGCCGCGAGGCGAACTTCGATTTCGCAACGGGTAATATGGTGCTGGCCAGCCTGGGAAATGTCAGCAAGTACGCAAATGTTAAACCTCGTTACAATAACTTCGCCCCTCGGTTCGGCTTAGCGTACACGATCAACCCCAAGATGGTTCTGCGCGCGGGCTATGGCCGCAGCTACGCGATCAACGCTGGCGGGGCTAATTTCGGCACGTATTGCTGCCAGTGGCCCATCGTGAGCAATCAGGCGTTCAACTCGACGACGAACTATACGCAGATCTTCCCGCTCTCTCAGGGACCGCCGGCCGTCCAGAACGTCGCCATTCCCAGGAACGGAGTCTTGCCGGTTCCGCCGGGCCAGATGGTGTTCGGCCGACCGTTCGATGACAAAACGACGTCGCAAGATTCGTACAATGTCACGCTGCAACGTCAGTTCCGCTCCAGTTGGGTAGCGGAGATCGGATGGGTAGGCGGCCTGGGCCGCCACTTGTTCCGCGCACACGAAGCAAATGCCGCAGTACCGGGTCCCGGCGCATTGATGCCTCGCAAACGATACGGCGCTCTATATGGTCTCAACCAGAGCATCAACAGGCGGACCCAGGAAGGTAATTCCCGATTCACTTCATTGCAAACGCGCATTGAGAAGCGATTTGCGAATGGATATCAATTACTGACATCGTTCACGTGGCAGAAAACCATCGTGGATACCTATCAGAATCCCTTTAATCGGTCAACGTATCCCACTCTGAGCGGCCCCAGCAAATGGTTGACGATCAGCCACGTCTGGGAACTGCCCTTCGGGCCAGGAAAAGCACTTGGGAAGAACGCCACGGGCGTGGCGCGTGCTCTGATTGCCGGTTGGCAGTTTAACGGGATAACGCAGATCCAGGATGGCGTTCCGATTAGTCCCACAATGATCGCCAATACGCTGAACGTCGACAACTACAGTCAGGTGCCCGACCGAATCGGGAGCGGAGCCATCGCCAATCCTTCGAATAAAGCATGGTTTGACGTGGGCGCGTTTGCCGTTCCCCCGGCTTATCGCTTCGGTACATCGGGACTCGGCGTGCTCACCGGTCCAGGTTGGTGGGTGGCCGATCTCGCGCTCGACAAGAACTTTCAGATCACGGAGCGAGTGCGGCTGTTGCTAAGATGGCAGGTCTTCAATTCGTTGAACCATAACAACCCAGGCAATCCGAATACTCAGATTGACGCTCCGGCAAGCGTAGCCGCCCAGATCACCAGCGTCCAGCAAAATATGCGCCGCCAGCAGATTGGGCTGCACCTCTACTTCTGATGCCGCCGAAGAGACGGGACCTCATCTTGGGCGGCGGTGTAATGACCGCCGCCCTCCAACAACTTCAAGCGGCGGCGGGTTCCCGCAAAGTGGAACTCGCCAACCGCTCCCTGTCGTTGACATTGCAACTTCGCGAGCAGGAGCAACCGCGGATCTCCGCGATCTCCAACCGGGAAAGTGGTTTCAATTGGTGTCTTAACGCTAAAGGATCCGCGACCCCATTCCTTGCCTCTTCGGGACAAGGCGCGGGTGAGTGGAAGGTGGCCTCTTGGAAGGCATCGCGAACTGAAGCGGGCATCGATTACGAAGCGCGCTCCGGAATTGCGGCCAGCCAACGCTATCGTTTGAGCTCCGATCTTCCTGTGTTTGAATGCACAGGCGAGTTTCGCAACTCGTCATCGCAAGCCACCGGCGATGTGACCGAATTCGGCTCTCTGCGAATTCCGCTGCGGACCGACCTTGGGCCGCTGCAGCTACATTGTGTCAGCCGCGACACGTATGCCGTGCAGCGGATTCCCTTTGAGGACGCGCTGACGATTGAGGGCGGCGGCTGGAATTCTCCGAAGTATTGCGGTCTGCTGATCCTGGAAGCGATCGAATCGCGAGAGTGTCTGTTCACGAGCGTCCAATGGGAACGTGGATGGCGCTACAAACTGGCGAGGTCCGGCAATTCGTTGTCAATTGAGCTCACACTGGCGGATCTGTCGCATGCCGTGGCACCCGCCGAAGTGTTGACTTCGCCGACAGTGTTTATCGGAGTTGTTTCCGGCGACGTAGAAAACGCGGTGCGGGTGGCGCTGCAGCATCTGAAGTCGCTGGCGCCAAGCACGCTGCCCAACTGGCCATGGGTTAGCTACGACATTTGGGGGACCGAGAGTTCTGGAGTCGAAGAGACAATTCTTGCCGAATTGGATACAGCTCATGATCTGGGCGTAGAACTGTTCTATATCGATGCCTCCTGGTACAAAGGTTCTTCGAAAAAAGGCACCGGCGATTGGGGCTGCGGCATAGGGAATTACCAAGAGGATCGGGATAAGTTTCCGAGTGGCTTAGCCAGCCTCTCGGAAAAGGTTCACGCCCGTGGAATGAAGTTTGGACTCTGGGTGGGGCCGAACATCGTCGATAGCCGGTTGGTGGGAACGACGATCCCCAAGGAATGGATTGCACAGCTCGATGGCAAAGATCGAATTCTGAACATCAAAGCATGGGAATCCTCCTGCCATCAGGTTTGTCTGGGATGTACGGGCTATCTTGAATTTCTGAAAAAGACGCTTGCCGGCCTTGTGCGCGATTTTCGCCTGGATTGGTTGAAATGGGACAATTCCGGGATTCCGAGCATTCCTGGCCGATGCGACCGTGCCGACCACGGACACCAGCGGGGCGATGGAAGTTACAAGGCGCTGATTGGTCAATATGAGGTATACCGCCACCTGCATCGTGAGTTTCCCAACCTCGTGCTGGAGCAGTGCGGGTATGGAAGCCGGCTGGACTACGGACTCATCGACACGATCCGCGCAAATTGGTTGAGTGATGCCAGCTTCCCCTCAAAGCATGTTCGTCAGAATGCCCTGGCCGGTAGCTATATATATCCGTCGTCCTATAACGGTGCCTGGATCGTCAAGGACCCGGAGATTGATAAGACGACAGACCCGGAGATACTTGATAGCATTTATCGAAGCCGAATGATGGGTCTATTCGGGTTCGGAACGCTCACCGGAACACGCCCGGAGCGGGTATCCCAATATCCGCGGCCCGTGCTCGACGCGGCAAGGCGGAATATTCCGGTCTACAAGAAATACCGGCATCTTCTCCAAGAGGATGTTTATCATCTATTTCCCGCGAATGGCTCTCCGGAGGGTTGGCAGGCTGTCCAGTTTGCCAAACGAGATGGTTCAGAATCCGTCGTTCTCTGCTTTCGAAGTGGCAGCCCGCAATCCTCTGTACGCCTGCCGGTGAAAGCCGTCAAGCCAGCCGGCAAATATAGAATCACAAATGCCAAAGGCCAGGATCTAGGGACACTTCCGGGAAGTCAGATCCTGCGCGAAGGAATCATCGTGAAGCTCTCCAAAGCCGAGATGTCCGATGTCCTGTTCCTCACAAATGCATAAGTAGGACGAAGCGGTTACGCCGACGCTTAACTGTCAGACGATAACAAAAGCTTAGCGGCTTGGTGAATCCGGGCGGGCGGCCCGCAAAACGCCCAAATCTGACTGACGTCTTCGCAATACGTGGATCCAGTTGCGCCTCCGATAGCCGGCACATGATACTCAAGCTCGCTGAACGCCCCCCAGCGGCTATTGACGTTGCAGGCTTGGACGGCGTAGCCAAAGTCGTCCGTCGCACGCCAAGGAACGTCGACATATTCCCCGGAAGGATTGACAAAGAAGTTACGGATAATCAGCGCCAGTTGCTCTCCCACTGGATACACATATCCGACCCTCCCAGTCATGGAAGCCGCTCGCAGACCGATCTTATGCTCGCCCTGCGCTCTCATTCGGTAACGAACCAGCCGGTCTGATACGAACAAGTCCTTTTCGCTAACCTCACCCATGTAGATCTTGGGTTCCGCCCGGCTGTAGGTCGCGATATGAAGGTCGCCGCCGTGAGGCATTTGGACGAGATTCCACAATCCGATCGCGATTTCGGATGTGCTTTCTTCGATGAACCGAAGCTCTGTATGTTGTGTGTAGCCGGCGTAGTGCAGCGTTGTGTCATCTCGCCAGTTCGGCTCATAGCGAAGAGGATTCAACGCCGGATTCACCCATTTTGCAATCTCCAGGTGTACTTCCTTCTTCGTTCGCGAAAGCATCACCTGCAGGTTGTTGACCATTCGCTGCCCGCGATGATCCTCGCACAAAGTATAGTTGCCGGGATCGAGCTGACGCGGTTGCCAATAGGTCGACATGTCGAGATCAGGAAACTTCGGGAAGAAGAAATCGACTTCCGGAGCAAGCCAAGTCCGATCACCGCCGGAGTTGTGCCAATCGTCACCATCAAAGAACTGACGAGCGGATTCCTCGGAGTTTAGTGCAGGATTAGTCCAATAGAAATTATCGTTTCCGGAAGCGCTAAATAGGCCCAGGACGCGGCCGCCATGGAGTAGCTGCAGGATCCGCGACCCATCAGGCGAGCGATAAAGAATTGTTTGCTTGCCACCCGTTTCCAAAATGGATTGAAGCTGGGAGAGACGTTCTTCATGCGCCATTGACGTACCCCAAGCCGCATCGGGCCGTCGACTCACTACGGAAGTCAGAAATCAGCGACATCAATGACGTTGTCCCTCCGTCCGAAACGATGGTCTGGCCGACTATATACGCGGCATCCTCGGAACACAGAAATGTCACCAGCTTGGCGATGTCCCGCGGAAACCCCGGCCGACCCAAGGGGACCGCGTTCTTCGCATCTTCGAGGGCGGACTGTTCCGTGTAGCCGGGAAAGATATTTTTGTGACCTTCCACCATCACCCACCCCGGAGCCACGGCATTGACTCGAATTCCTTTGTGGGCGAGCTCTACACCGGCCGTGCGAGTAAAAGCAATAACTGCGCCCTTGGTCGCTGAATAAATCGCATGTTCCGGCGCGGCCTGAAGGCCGTGGATCGAAGCAATATTCACAACGGCGCCGCCGCCATGATCAATCATATGGGCCGCCGCCCGTTGCGTCAAAAAGAACTGCGCGCGGACGTTCACGTGAAAAAGCGTCTCGTACTGTTCTTCAGTCACCTTGAGGAAAGGCTTATTAAACGTGATTCCCGCGTTGTTGACCAGGCAATCCAGGCCGCCCAGGAAATCGATCGATTGTTGGATCAGTTGCAGAACTTGGCCCATCTCTTCAAACCGCGCCTGGAAGGATGCCGCCCTTCGTCCCAAATTACGAATTTCCTCTACTGCCGATTCGCCGTTGGCTTCGTCGTGTGAATAGTGAAGAGCGACGTCCGCCCCTTGACGAGCGAACTCAACCGCAATTTCCCGGCCGATACCGGTGCCGGCTCCGGTGACGAGTACGCGTTTTCCCGAGAAGCGTTCGATCCCTCCGGCCATCTATGGCTTCCTCTCTAGATGAGCTTCCATCGCGTGTAACCTTCGCCTGCCATTCGCTCGATCTCACCATTCGATTCCATCAGGCTGAGATGTCCATGGAATGGATACATCAGTAGCCAACGATTGTTCTCCGGCCAGTCTCCCAGGCGAGGCCCGCACTGCTGGATGCATTCGGTAAGCGTCAGCCCACCTTTGTTGCGATGAAGGGCGGATCGAACCTGTTCTTCAGCCATCTTGACGAAACGGCGGCATTCGCGAAGAAACTCCTTCGCATCATCCAGGTGATAGACCGGCCAATGCCCTGTATAAATCCACTCCACATCTAGAGCTTCAATCATCTGAACCGTGGAAAGATATGCCAGTACAGAGAAGTATGCCGGCGGCAGGGAGGCAGCGCCCAAAGCCGACGGACAGTTCATTCCATGGAGTGCATCGCCGGCAAAGATCGCTCGATGAAGCGGATCATAAAGGGCGAGATGGCCATTACTGTGACCGGGAACATGCAGTACACGAATCGAACGATTGTCGGAAATTGCAAGAGACTCACCGCCTTGTAGCGTTACATCGATTCGTTGCGGCTCTCCAGCCATACTGCGCACCCAGGATGTAGCTTCTGGAATTAACCCCAAGCCGACCCCATGTTCGGGAATCCACTGGTTGTATCGCGCCGCGAAAAGCCGGTCCGGGTTCTCGATCACCTCGCGGTCCGGATCTCCACATGCAAGGAGAATCTGGCCAGCAATGTGCTTAAGCCTGCCGTTCCCTCCGTGATGGTCCGCATCAGCATGAGTGTTGACGGCCATCGTCAGCCGGTCTAAGGAGACCCCAGCTTTCTTCAAGTAGGGAACGATGATGGATTCGGGCGTGTCCGACGCCCCAGTGTCCAACAGAAGTACGTTATCGCCAACAAACAGGTATTGGAACAGGTTCCGATCGGCCACGCTGGACCGTATCTGGTGGATGTTCGGGAAGATCTCCATTGGGTGGTTGGTGAAAGATACGCGAACCGTGCCCGATTCGCCTGCTAATCGATATACAGAAACTCGTTCGAACTAATCAACGCTTGGCTAAGCGAATCGAACGCTCTTCCTTCAGCCTCTTTTGGACTAAGATTTGACAGCGTGTAAACGTCCTGTTGCTTCTTCAAATGCTCTTCACAGGTATGGATCTCCGCCGCCGTCGGTCTCCTGAACAGGGCAATCCAATAAAGAAATTCGATCTTCTTTGCCGGTGGCGCTCCCTCGCCCGCACTTTTCACCGCGCGCCGCGCGAGTTCTGTCGCGCTGTCTACCACAAACTCATCATTCATGAACGTCAGCGCCTGTAGAGGAGTGGATGACGGAACGCGGCGGGTACAATTGGCATCGATTATCGGAAAATCAAACAGGCCCAACATCGTTAGCGGATAAGTGCGCCGGGCCAGTAAGTACACGCTGCGGCGGTGTTGATTTGCACTGGATTCTTTTGACGACACGGTTTCTAAGCCATCGCCGCGCATCTGCAGCAGTACGGGTGGCCCACCGACCGTCAGGTCCAAGCTACCGGCGGCACTGAGAATCGAATCTCTCAAGGCTTCTGCCTCCAGCCTTCTCAGGTTCATGCGCCACAATAATCTATTCTCCGGATCGACCTTGATTGCCGCCTCTGCATCCGGAGTGTTTTGCCGGGAAGATTGGCGATAAACCGCCGACATCATGATCATCTTGTGGAGTCTCTTGGCGGTCCAGCCATTCTCCATAAAGTTCACAGCTAGCCAATCGAGCAGTTCTGGATTTGTGGGCGGCGTACCCATTTTTCCAAAGTTGTCTGGCGTCTCGACAAGGCCCTTGCCGAAGTGGTGCTGCCACATTCGATTCACGATCACTCGAGCAGCAAGCGGATTATCGCGGCTGGTCAGCCAGTTGCTGAATGCCAATCGGAGGCCGCTGGTCTTACCCACCGTTTCAGGCGGGCGGACCGCATCCGCCTTTCCGGCGACGCTGGCAACTGTCAGAAACCCAGGTACCACTCTCGGCCCAGGAGATTCCGCGCTTCCGCGCTGCAGCAGGCGGATTGTTGGTGGTTCGCCCACATCCCAGACGGCCTGCACGACGTCTAGTTTCCGCCGGTAGCTTGTCCATGTCTGAATCTGTCCGTCCAGGCGCTCCATGGTGCTAACGTCGGCCTCTTTCAAGCTCTTCCGTACCTCTGCATCGCCGACAGCTAGTGACTTACCGAATTTCCCGACGAGAAAGTTCTGTATGGTATCCCGCTTGTCGGCCACTGTTGCCAACGCAACGCGGATGTCCTCTCGTATAGCATCTGGAACAGTCTTTAACTTATCTTCCAGGATGCGCTGCTCATAAGGATTGCGGACCGTGGCCAATTGCTGCTTCAGGTCGGTCAGTGCGCGGCCCACTTCTTTGTTGTGCCGCTCAATCTCTTCCTGATCCGGCTTACTGACCGTGTACTGCGTACGATTCTTAGGCTGAATCCAGTTCGTCGGATTCAGTGCTGTGGTGAAGACAGCCAGCATGCGATAGTAATCGCGCTGCGGAATCGGGTCGAACTTGTGGGTATGGCATCGCGCACAGGCCATCGTCACTCCCATGGTGCTGCTCGAGACCTTTTCCATTAGCTTGAACAGGGCTTCATAGCGCTCAACCGGGAGATTAGTGATGTCGTCATCGGTGATGTCTAGAACGTTGCGCAGATAGCCGGTCGCCGTGAGAAGTTCAACCGTCTCCGGCGTGTACTTCTTTGCGTTCCGCCAATCGGTCAACTCATCGCCAGCAATCTGTTCAGTCAGAAATCGATTCCAAGGCTTGTCATCGTTGGTCGCCTTGATGACGTAATCGCGATAGTGCCACATGCCTTCGGCGATGTCATATTTGGTCGCTTCGAAATCTTTTGCCTGCGTGTCCACGTATCCGGCTGCATCCAGCCAATGTCTGCCCCAGCGCTCGCCGTATTGGGGAGACGCCAGTAAGCGATCAATCAGCCGCTCGTAAGCACTTGGCTTTGTATCGTTGAGAAATGCGAAAGCTTCCTCCGGCGAAGGCGGAATTCCTAACAGGTCGAAATAGGCGCGCCGTAGCAGTGTTCGCGGCGAAGAATCGGGAGAAAGCGTCAAGCCCTTCGGCTCAAGCTGGGCGATCACAAACGCATCGATCGGCGTTCGAATCCGGCTCACCGCCTTGACCTTCGGCACGGGTGCCGCAAGCGGTTTGCGGAACGCCCAGAACTCGCGATCCTTCGCAGTCACGTCTGGCGCTTCGGTCTTTGTGAATTCCCGTTCCCTTGGTTCCTGGGTCTCCGACGGATCGATGAAATGTCCCTTATCGATCCATTTCCGAATCGCACCAATCTGTTCATCGCCGATCGGTTCACTGGTTCCGGGGGGCGGCATGCTGCGGCTGGCCATCTTCCGCAGCAGAATGCTCCGTTCGCCGAAACCTTCCGCGATGACCGCGCCATTGGAACTGCCTTTGAGTGTGGCGGACAAAGACCGCAGATCCAGACCGGCCATCGGCTTGCCGGCTCCGTGGCACTGTACGCACCGGGACTGAAAGAGCGGCATGATTTCTTTGTCGAACGCTGCCCGCTGTTCCGAGACTTCCTTACTCATCACCGCTGGCTTGTCAGACATGGCGCCATCTGCAATCCACTTCCGAATGATTTCAGCCTGAGCGTCCGGCATCGTTTGCTTGAACGCTGGCGGAGGCATCGCCTTTGAGGAGATCTTCTGGAACAGCAGACTCTTCTCCGGAGAGCCCTTGGTAATTACCGGTCCATTGTGGCTTCCGCGCAGCGTAGATGCGAAGGTGCGGAGATCTAATCCGAGTTGCGGCGAACTCTGCCCATGACAGGTGAAGCAGTATTGCGTAAAAACCGGCAAGACGTCCTTCTCGAACGTCAGTGGTGTCTGCGCAACGACCGGCATCGCCAGGATCAAGGCGAGCGGAAGGCAAGAGATTGAACGGCGCATTGGCATTACGCAGTCTTCGGTGGATTCGCTAGGATTCCGCCAACCACTTTCGCACCGGTAACAGTTACGTCGGATGGCGTCTCCAGACGTCCGCCGTGCGGATACTGGACACGCTTGTGATCCAGCCCTAACTGGTGCAGTACGGTGGCTGTCATATCCGGGACGCCCACTCGATCTACCACGGCCTTATATCCAAAGTCGTCGGTTTGACCATAGATCGTTCCCTTCTTGAATCCGCCGCCTGCGAACCAGATGGTGAAAGCGTTGCGATTGTGATCGCGGCCATCGCCGTTCTGCGTCGTTGGCAACCGTCCAAATTCGCCCGCCCACATGACGATCGTGCTATCCAGCAAGCCGCGGCTCTTCAGATCCTTGACCAGGGCCGTCCCCCCTTGGTCCGTTTCCATCGCAATCTTCTCGATCCCGGACTTGCTCTTGTTGTGAGTATCCCAGGGCTGTCCAGGACTGGTTGTTACCTGCACGAAACGTACACCTGCTTCCACAAGACGCCTTGCCATCAGGCATCGAGTGCCATAGGCGGCGGTTAACGGATTATCGAGGCCGTAAAGCTTCTTGGTTGCCTCAGTCTCCTTACTCATGTCGAGAACGTCGGGGGCTGCTAACTGCATTCTTGCAGCCAGCTCAAAGTTCTGAATTCGCGCATCGAGTTCGGACTCGTGGGGATGCTCTTGCAGATGCTCCTTGTTGAGCTGCGATAGCAAGTCCAACGTCTGACGCTGCGCTCCGGGAGGCAACGGCCTCACCGGATTCAAGTGATGAACGGGTGCCCCTTTGGTACTAAACTCCACGCCTTGATAAAGCGCCGACAGGTAACCGTTCGCCCAAAGCTGCTTGCCGCCGATGGTGTAACCTTCCGGATCTCGCAACACCACATATGCCGGCAGACTTTGATTCTCCGTACCAAGGGCATAGCTAATCCAGGCCCCCATGACGGGACGTCCCGGAAAGATCTTACATGTCAGCAACATGTTCAGTCCTTCCAGGTGGTTGTTGTGCTCCGTGTACATGGACCGCACGAAGCAAAGATCGTCTACGATGGTGGCCGTATGCGGAAGAACTTCGGAGACATCCATGCCGCACTGTCCGTACTTCCGGAAGTCGAAGGCTGGAGCAAGCAACCGGTTTTCGTTGTTTGGCTGGTGAATTTCCACGCCATCGGGGTGCGGCTGCCCGGCCCGTTTGGTCAACTCGGGCTTGGGGTCGAACAAGTCCATTTGGCTTGGGCCACCGTTTTGGACTAGCTGAATGATTGCCTTGGCCTGAGCCGGAAAATGGACGGGCCGCGGGCGCAAGTCGGTATATATTTCCGGTGTGGACAGTACGTCGGCAGCCTGCGCATTGCCGGACAACAGCCCGTGAAGGGCTATGGTTCCAAAGCCCAGACAGGACGTCTCAAGAAATCGGCGCCTCAGGAGTGCGCTCTTCACGGAGATTTCGGTTGTCATGCTACGTTCGTCGCTGTCAGCATACTGCGCGGATGGGCCGGTGTCAACTACTACTGTCAACATTTGTGTCAACAGAATGACGATGGAAAGCCCGAAACTCCTCTGTAGAATCCTCTTCTCTGAACAAGCAAATGCGATATCCGTCAAGACCGTTCAAAGTTTGCGTCTTTTCGCTGGGCCAGCGAATCTCGATCAAATGCAAGGGAAACTGGCCGGCAGCCGTCGAAGCCATAAAATGCGACGTACGCATAGCAAATGGCGGGCACCAGAAATGAGGAATGTATCCCCATCGTGTCCGCAAATGCACCCTGTATGACTGGGATAATTGCGCCGCCGACTGCGGCCGCCATCAACACTCCCGCCCCCTTGGGGATCAACGGACCCAGACCGGCGATCCCCAGCGTGAAGATCGTGGGGAACATGATGGAGTTAAAGAATCCCACGAACAGAATGCTCCACATTGCCCAATAACCATTCGACAAGATGGAGGTTGTCAGCAATGTCACAACCACAACGGCCGAGACGCCGAGCACCTTCGGAGCAGGCCAGGTACGCATCACCGCCGATCCAAGAAAACGCCCGGCCATCGCACCACCCCAATACAAGGATACAAACATCGAAGCCGTCTTAGGCGTTAAGCCACCAATGTCCGCTTGGGTCAGATAGTTTACGAGGAAACTGCCGACTGCCACTTCGCCGCCGACCGCCAGGAAGATGGCGGCGACTCCAAACCGGAGGTGGCGATGCTTCCAGACACTTCCCGAGTGGCCCAATACAGCCGCAGAAACGCTGGGAATAGCCGGTAAGTAAACCCGCGAAATGATCACCGCCAAAATCAACAGCGTAAGCGCGATTCCGATGTAAGGAGCCTTCACTTGCGCGGCATGCTCCAATCGATAGGCGTGAAGCGCGGATTCTGTCATCAATGCCAGCGAGTCAGCATGAGGGGAAGGGGAGTTCAGGAAGAGAAGGCCGCCGATACTCGGGGCGATCGTCGATCCCAGCGAATTGAATGCCTGGGTGAGCGTCAACCTGCTGGAAGCGGTATGGGTCGGACCCAATACCGCGATGTACGGATTTCCAGCCACCTGCAGCGATGTAATGCCCGCCGCCAAGACCATCAGGGCGCACATGAACAATGCGAAAGACGGCACGTTCGCTGCCGGTAGAAAGAGCCATGCTCCCGCGCTCATCGTCAGAAGGCCGATCACCATGGTCCTCTTGTAACCAACATGTGCAATCAGTTTCGCCGAAGGCCCAGCGAACAACAAGAACGCGGAGAAGAAGCTGAATTGAACCAGCATCACTTGGGCGTAATTAAGGCTAAAGATGGGCTTAAGGTGGGGAATCAGAATATCATTCAGCGCCGCCAGAAACCCGCAGAGGAAAAAGAGTGTGGTCAGCACCGCCATTGCCTGACGGTTGTGGCGACCGTTACCGGATCCGTCTGAAGAAAGACCTCTCCCGGTTTCCTCCGGGCCGGCAGCAAGGGCGTCGTGCATCTCGGAGACTAAGCGATGAGACCGTGGATGACCGATCCCGAAACATCGGTCAAGCGAAAATCACGGCCACTGAAGCGATACGTCAGCTGAGTGTGATCAAAACCACAAAGGTGGAGGATGGTTGCGTGCAGATCGTGGACATGGACCGGCTTGTCTACCGCCCGGCGGCCCAGCTCGTCTGTTGCTCCGTATACTGTCCCGGGCCGGACGCCGCCGCCGGCAAGCAGCATCGTAAAGCCGGTGGTATTGTGATCCCGTCCATTCTGCACGGAGCCGCCTTTGGCCTCCACGGCGGGCGTCCGTCCGAACTCACCACCGATAATCACCAGTGTGTCTTGCAAGAGCCCACGGCTCTTGAGATCGCGAAGTAAGGCTGCGATGGGCTGATCCGATCTTTGGGCCAGGTCGCGATGATCCATGATGTCGCTATGGCTGTCCCAGGGCTGCATCGCGCCAAAATAAACCTGCACCATGCGGACTCCGCGCTCCACTAGGCGGCGCGACATGAGACAGCCGCGAGCGAATTCCCCCGGCCCGTAGGCTTCACGCGTCGCTTCGCTCTCTTTCGTGATATCGAACGCATCGGTGGCTTCGGTCTGCATCCGAAACGCTGTTTCCATGCCTTGAATCGTAGCTTCCAGCTCCGTCGCCGGTCCTTGCTCCTTCAGATGCATTTGATTCAGCGATGTCAGCAAGTCCACCTGTTTGCGCTGCTGTTCCAACCCGATCTGACTGTTCTGAAGATAGGGAATTAACTTCTTGGGGTCGGCTTGATCCGTCTTGACCCACGTGCCCTGATAACTTGCGGGAAGGAAGGCGGAGTTCCAAATCTGCGGCGCCATGATCGGCAAGCCCGGTGCCAATACCACGAATCCGGGCAAATTCTGATTTTCCGTTCCCAACCCATACAGGAGCCAAGACCCCAACGCCGGCCGGCCGGCGACCACCGTGCCGCAATTCATCATGAACAAGCCCTGCGGATGATTGGGGATGTCGCTGTACATCGACCGGACTACGCAGATATCGTCAATGCATTCGCCGACCTTTGGAAATATACTGCTTACCTCAATACCGCTCTGGCCGTATTTCTTGAAGGTAAACGGTGACTTCATCAAGGTCCCCGCCTGTACGATGTTCCCCGGGGCAATAATCCCATTCTCCCAACCGGGTTCGGTTGTGCCATGGAACTTTTCGAGGGCCGGCTTCGGATCAAACGTATCCACCTGCGAGGGCCCGCCATTCAGGAAGAGGAAAATGACACGCTTGGCTTTGGGCGCGAAATGCGTTCCGACCGGTTGCGTGGAACCGGCTGAGAGGGCGGTCCTGCCAAGCATCCCGGCAAAGGCAGTCATTCCAAAGCCACTTCCCACGGTCTTTAATGCGTCGCGACGGTTCATAGACTTGTCCTTCGGATTCAGTTCAGATAGTTGAACTCATTCGAACTCAGCAATACCTGCAAATACCTCGGCCAGGAGCCGTCTGGCGAAGAAAGAAACTGGACAGCCTTCTCAACTTCCGCCGATGTTGGGACTCGGTTGAAGAGGATGGCGTAGGAGCGGTTGATTTTCTGTTGATCGGACCCCGCTCCGTCCAGACGCTTCGATAGGAATGCTGCTTGTGCTCTCACGAATTGGCTGTTGAGAAAGAAAAGCTGCTGAACCGGCACGTTCGTTCCGATTCGCTGCTCGCTGGTTTCATTTGGATCGGGAAAGTCAAAAAGCCGGAGAAACTCGTCCGGCTTCGCGCGGCTGACGGCGCCGTAAAGCGTCCGGCGGAAATTCTTCTCGTCATGCAGGGGAACAGCCGGTCCACCGATCTTGGCGTCCAGCTTTCCAGAAACGAAGAGCATCGAGTCTCGAAGCGACTCAACATCCAGACGCTGAAGATTTGCGCGCCAGAACAACTTGTTCTCTGGATCCACCTGCGCGGCTGCCGCCGAATATGCGGAACTGAGCGCATAGACGCGGGAGAGCATGATTTCCCGGTGCATTTTCTTAATCGACCACCCGTTCCGGACAAAGCGGCTAGCAAGATAATCCAGCAATGGAGCGTTCGTCGGCGCCTCGCCCAGCTTGCCGAAATTGCTCGGTGTTCGTACAATTCCCGCGCCGAAATGGTGCAGCCAGATCCGGTTGACCATCACCCGGGCAGTCAGCGGATTCCGCGGGTTGGCAATCGCTTCAGCAAGTTCCAGCCGGCCGCTGCCTTGCTTGAAAGGAACCTGCTCGCCGGTACTCAGAATTGCAAGAAATTGGCGCGGCGCTTCCTCGCCCGGATCTTCTTTATTCCCTCGAATGTAGACGTGAAGATTTTCTGGCTTTGCTTTGTCCTTCAACACGGAGTACCACGGATATTCCTCGGGAAGGGCCTTGGTCAACCTATCGATGTTGGCTCGCAGAGTGTCGAAGTGTTCTTTCCAGACACTCTTCATGTAGCTGCCCAACTGATCATCGGAGAAACAAAACGGACCGGCTTCCTTCGGCGGTTGGACTCGGGATTTCGCTCTCAGATCCGAGAACAAGTAGAACTTGTCTCGTTCGAGAGGAAGCGCCTTCGAGAAATCTCCCGGCTTGGCCAGCGCTTTTATTTTGGCGTTCTTTTCGCGCAGTTCCAATTCATCCTTGCGAATCGCAAGGACGGTCTCTTGGAATCTCCTGCTGAACGCCTGAACCTCGGCTTCAGATCCGCCTTGCTCGAGGAGTATCTTCCAAGCATCCAAATACTCATATTTGCGTTCCCGCGACGGCTTCAAGAAGCGAACCCACCCTTCAAGCACCGTGTTATCCAACCGCCCGACAGTCGCGATATCGGCAACGGATTTCTTTTCCGGGCCAATGCAATACCAGGCAGCGTTGACGTAGTCCGCAATTCTGAGCGCAAAAATGTCAAAGAGCTGGTCTCTCTGATTGTTGAGAAACTCTTCCAAGTTCCCCTTCTCTTCGTCCAGGGCCTTCTTCTGTTTTTCGTAATTCGCAACCACTTCCGGCGCAGCAAGAGGATACTTTCCGGTGTCTGTGGACTCAAAGACGCCGAGTAGCGAATAATAATCGCGTGTTGGAATGGGATCGAATTTGTGGTTGTGGCATTGCGCACAGGCAACCGTCAGACCCAAAAATCCGCGCGTCGTAGCGTCCACCCGCTCGTCGCGAAACTCCGCCTTCGGGCTCAATGAATAGAAACCGACACCGCCTACATACTTTGGGCGGACTGCTTCCGGCAGGAGGTCTCCCGCAATCTGTGCCTTGACGAACTGATCGTATGGCAAGTCCTCGTTGAAGGCCTTCACCACCCAGTCGCGATACTGAAACGCATTGGGAAGAGGTCCGTCCCCCTCAGCCGTCAATTGCTTATCGGAATATCGAGCGACGTCCAGCCACAGCCGTCCCCATCGTTCCCCATATTTGGGTGAAGCCAATAGGCGGTCGACCACCTTTTCGAATGCGTGTGGGGAAGAGTCCTTCTGAAAGGATTCTACTTCCTCCTGTGTCGGCGGAAGCCCCGTCAGGTCTATCGTGGCTCGACGTATGAGCGTGCGCTTATGTGCGGCGCCCACGGGCCTGAGGCCGGATTTTTCCAGGGCGGCCAAGATGAAATGATCGATCGGCGAGATCGGCCAGGAACCATCCTTGACGGACGGGACAGGTGGCTCACGGACGGGTTGGAATGACCAGAATTCTCTCGCTTCCGGAGTGATGACGTACTTGGTGGCCGGAATTTTCACGGCCGAAGGCGCTGGATGCCCCCAAACGGCTCCGGTTCGGACCCAAGTCTCCAGAATAGTGATGTCTTCGTCACTCAGCTTCCTGGAAGGCGGCATCTTGATTCGATCTGCATAACGGATCGCCCGAATCAGCTTGCTTTCGTCCGGTTTGCCCGGAACCACCACCGTCCCGTCCTTGCTGCCGCGCATCATGCTTTCCCGGTTGTCCATCTGCAGACCGCCGGCACGAGCGTCGGAATGACAGAGAAAACAATTCCTTGCCAGGAGCGGACGAACTTTCGTTTCGAAGAAATCCTGCTCCGATGAGCGCTTCTCATCGGCAGACAGTGCTGTGGCGCTAAGAATTACACCGACCAGCGTTGCACCGGTCACAAGGCGAGGTGACACAGCCTCACTATGCCATTTCCGGAATTGATTGTCAACAATTTTGTCACCAGTTTGGCGTCGGATTATCGTGCTGCGCATCTTCGGCGCTACGATGTTCTGTGTCCCTTCGGTAAGCCTGCGTATGCCGGTCCAGATCAGGATTTCTTTTCTTCCAGTAGGCGGCGAACCGACGTTCGGCCGATTTTCAACCGCTGCGCGATGTCCGATTTGCTGATTCCGGTGAGAAATTGGTCCCTGACTGCACCCGCTTTGCCAGCGGCCGTCGGAAGCCGGCCAAGGCGCTTGCCTTGCAGGCGTGCATACGCCAAACCCGCCCGCACCAGTTCCCGCATGATGCATGATGTCCCTTTCGAACTCCGCGAACACGGAGAGCAGCCCCGCCATTGCACGGCCCGCCGGCGTGGTCAGGTCCAACGCCTCCGTCACCGAAACAAAGCCCACGCCGAGCGCTGTCAGTTCCTGCAACGTCGACACCAGGTCGGCGACCGACCGGCCCCACCGGTCCAATCGCCAAACCTGTGGTCCGCAAAAATTTCGTCCAAGCCCGGAAGGGGAGAGCAGCACAAAGTCGGGGGTCGGCGTAGGCTGGGGGGATGTCAGGAACACCCTTCAAGAGATTGATACTTCGTGCGGTCCTTCGCGACGTTTACCCACTGGTGATCCGGTTAGTGGCTGTACCGGACCACTTGGATCTGGCCGATTTTGATGACATCTTTCATGCTGTGCTCGGCTGGGATGGCGGAATTGGCTATTCTTTTCAGGTCCACGGCGAGGAGTTCAACAGCTTTCGCCGCAAGACTCGGTCCAAGAAGCTACGCGATTTCCGGCTTCATCGGCAAGAGAAGTTTCTCTATACGCTCGGAGCAATGGATCAATGGGAGTGGGAACTTCGGGTGATTGATCTGCAAGAGGGGGAAGCCGGTGATGAAGCGCCTGTGTGCGTGAGTGGTCGGGGAGCGGCACCACCACAATACTGCGGCGGTCCAACCGGCTATCGGCTGATGTTGAAGCGGCAGAAGATGGGCGACGAGATGTGCCCGCCGGATGAAGTAGAAAGTGTCACCGGCATGCTGGCGGCGGCACAGTCCGACGGAGGGGAAGATGTCCGGCGGGTGCAAGCGTACATGCAGCCCGGCAGCGAGCATTGGATCGACTGGTTCCACATCACGATGCGGCTAACGGTTCTACAGCAGCAGACCAAGTCGCTGCGGGGCGAAGCTGGCCGAACCGAATTAGCTTCCGAGCTATCGAAGCGGATCGACAGCGTGAAGCATCTGCTGTGGCACGGCAACGTTGCAGAGGCCCTGGATCGGCAAGCCAGCCTGTTAGGGGTAGTAGCCACATCCAACCGAAAACCTCCGTTAAGGAGTGTTGCGGGAATCACGGTCTGCGTCTTGCCGCATTCGAGCCAGGTCGAAGTGGTAGCGACCAAACGGATTGATGTGCCGGCGAATTAGCGGCGTGACGTGGCTCAGCGTCTCGTCATCAATCTGATGCCCCTCGGCGCGCAACTGGGTGACGATCTCGCCCATCTGAAGCATGTTCCAGGCAACGACCGCATTGTGTAACACGGATAAGCAACTGAAAGTATGCACCTGGTCGCCGAACTCGCGGCCTCGCAACACGCCTTCCTTCCCAAAACACAGGAATCGTGAGAGGTCGTGCGACGCCTCGCCTTTGTTCAGTTCGCGCCCCATCCTTCGGCGATAGTCTTCGCTGTCCAAGGTTTTCAAAATATGGACCGTCTTGTGAACGCGTCCGATCTCGGAAAGAGCCTTATAGACGCTGTTCTGGCGCGCATACGAGCCAAGCCGCTGAAGCACCAGCGACGGCGACACGATACGTTCCTCAATCGAGGCGATTACTCGAACCGTTTCGTCCCATGCGTTTCGGATCAGGTGCGGTTTAATGGTTCCCGCCAAGAGGGGGTCCAGATTGGGATAACGTTGTTGCCGGTCTATCTTGTAAAGGGTCTGATCTTTGATGTCTTTGATTCGTGGAGCCAACTCGTAACCGAGCAATCCCGCCGTTGCCATCACGACCTCGGTGTACCCGTGGGTGTCGGTGTAGCAGATTTTGGGATCAAGCTCCGTCTCATGTTCCATCAACCCGTCGAGACTGAAC
>Ga0105046_10005136_pt1 | contig 20745 bp, 14 predicted proteins | sample MAT03_FD_78385 | JGI IMG/M metagenome (GOLD analysis project Ga0105046, IMG submission 78385) | Freshwater microbial communities from Lake Fryxell liftoff mats and glacier meltwater in Antarctica - MAT-03 (megahit assembly) | ecosystem: Environmental > Aquatic > Freshwater > Ice > Liftoff...
AGGGATTGAGAAGATATTGAGACAGAATGACAGCGTGACAGAATAAGCAAAACCGTTTGGCACGAGTCTATCCTGTCCAAAAGTCTTTGACACGATCTATGAAAGACGAAGTTTTAACCCAATTCCAGCGCCGGCCACCCGGCGAATTTGCCGAGGCGCTGTATACGCGGCTGGCGGCTCTGCCCGACTCCGAGCCAGTCTCCACTTCTTCCGTGGAAACCTTAAAGAACTGGTTGCTGCGGCGGGCCCTGCCAAGCTTCTCGCTCTCGTTTTTGCTGATGGCGTTTGTGGCCGGCCTGTTGCCGCCGCTGAGAACAGGGCTGTGGCAATGGGCTTCGGGACGCAACTATGAGATGCCGGCCATCGCTACCTACGCCTCCGAGCCGCAAACCGTGGCGACAGCGGACGCGCAACTCTCTTTGCCCGTCACACTGACGCGAATTCCTCAATGGACGCCGGCCGGTTTCGTGCTTTCCAGCACCATCACAGCGTATCGATTGTTAACCGGCACCTCGGATGCGTCGGCCAGTATGCCGGTTTCGACGCGGGTGGATTACACCTGGCACGATGAGCTGGGTCGCCAGATCACCCTGGCGCTGCAACCCGCCCATGACGCCCAACCCATTACCGACACATCCCTGTTGCAACTGGCCAGCATTCACGGCGACTCGGCCACCTTATCCGAGCTGACCTACCAACCCGGTTGGCTCAGTTTGACATGGGAAGTCGCCGGCACCCAATATAGTTTGCTGGCGCCTCAAGGTGTCCTATCGACGACGCTGATCAAAATGGCCGAGTCGGTCCCCAGCTTGTAAACCGTATATTCAGCATCGCTGTGCCACAATTCAAATTTGCAATTCTTGAGTTTTCAGTGGCGTAGGCACAATTAATCGCTGGTAGTTCATGCCAAAGTTGTATCAGGTCGATACATTAGCAAGATAAAATCATTCTTAAGCAAGTTTCGTGATGCATAAGCGATTTTTTAGATGCTTTAATCGCTCAGTGACACACGAACGCATAAGTCCGAGGAGAACCGTTACATGGCGAACACTTTCGTTGCAGCTTCAACATCAAAAACAGAAATGACCGACACCGTCGAACCGAATACGCAGAAACAGGTCCTGCCGGCCAGTAAACTCAGCTTGTGGTGCGACCGGCTCATCGAAATGGGCTGGCTGGCCGCCATTGTTGTCACGCCGCTGTTTTTCAATATCTATTCGAGCCGCGTATTCGAGCCCGACAAGCTGACAACATTGCGCTCCATTGCGCTGTTCATGGTCACGGTCTGGCTGGTCAAGTTTTTCGAAGAGCGCAAAAACCCCAACCGCGACACGGCCGTCACCTGGCGCACGCCGCTGGTCATTCCCGTGCTCATCATGGTCGTGATCTACATGATCAGCACGGTCTTGAGCGTGGCGCCGCGCACCAGCCTGCTCGGCTCCTACCAACGCTTACAAGGCACGTACACCACTTTCTCGTATATCGTCATCTTCTTCATGGTCTTGCAGGGGTTGCGCACACGCGCGCAGCTCGACCGGCTTGTCACCTTCCTGATCCTCAACTCGCTACCCATCGCCTTGTATGGCGTCTTGCAGCGCTATCAGCTGGATCCATTGCCGTGGGGTGGCGATACCACCGAGCGGGTGGCCGGCAACATGGGCAACGCCATCTTCGTGGCCGCCTATCTCATCATGACCTTCTTCATCACACTCACTCGCATTGCAGATTCGTTTGTAGCGGTGTTGAACAGCGAAGAAGCCAGGGTCTCGGACATCGTTCGTGCGGCGTGCTACATCCTGATTGCGCTGCTGAATGCGTTCGTGGTGCTGATTTTGTCCGGCTCGCGCGGCCCACAACTGGGCTGGCTGGCTGGTTTGTTCTTCGTGGTGTTGCTGCTGGGCCAATTGATCCGCAAGCGAACCCTGCGCGCGGCCCTCACCGTTGGCGGTCTGGGACTTGCGGCGGTGGGTGTTACATTCCTTGTCTTGCTCAATGTTAGCAGTGCCGGCATCTTCCAAAGCATGCGCACACTGCCGTTCTTTGGCCGCATGAGCACGGCCCTCAACACCAAGGACGGCACCAACCTGGTGCGCGTGCTCATCTGGCAGGGCGCGGTCGAGCTGGTCCTGCCGCACGCGCCCATTGATTCACCAGTGAACGTGAACGGCGAAACCGTCCTCAAGCCCGATGCCTACAACGCGATTCGGCCTCTGGTGGGCTATGGACCCGAGTCGATGTATGTGGCCTACAACCGCTTCTACCAAGCCGGCCTGGCCAACGTCGAGGCGCGCAATGCCTCGCCCGACCGCAGCCATAATGAAACCTGGGATTCTCTCGTCATCACGGGCGGAATCGGTTTTGCCGCCTATATCTTCCTATTCGGCAGCATCTTTTACTTCGGCTTTGTCTGGATCGGCCTCATCACCAACCGGTTGGAGAAAATCCTGTTTCCGATCTTATGGATCGGTGGAGGTGTACTCGGCGTGTTAATTCTGGCTCGAAATGAGCCAGAGCTATTTGGTGTCGCCGTTGCGCTGGGCATTGTGGCCGGCCTCTCGCTCTTTGTCGCCATCATCTCGCTCATCGGCGCATTCCGCCGCACCGCCGATGTACCCGAGGTCAAACTGTCGTTGCGCGACCGACTGTTGCTGATTGGTATTCTCGCCACCATCGTCGCCCACTTCATCGAGATTCACACCGGCATTGCCATCGCCGCCACCCGTTCACACTTCTGGGTGCTGATTGGTGTGCTGGTCGTGGTGGGAATGGGCATGATCTCACGAACCGAAGTTGCCTCGACACTGCTCGATGCAGTGCCAGCAGCGGCAGAACCTGCGGCTACCGCTGTCAGCGAGACTGCCAATACACCCGCCGGCCGGCGTCGTCGCCGCGCTGCTGCTCAAGCATCCACAGCCACCCGAGTTACCACTCGCACTTCAGGGGCCTCGTTGCCGGAGTGGTTCAACACTGTCGCAGTCTATGGCGCATTTTTGGGCCTCATTCTCGGCGTCATGGCGTTTGACTTCACCAATAATTCAGCACGACTGACCGTGCCGGGTCGTGTCTTTATCGAGAGTATGACCATTGTGCGCAGTCAGCCCAAGATGGGCGTGTTGCTCATGTTCCTACTGACGCTAGGGGTGGGACTGGCCGTGGTCATGGCCGAACTTCGGCGCGAAGGCAAACTGCAAAAGTCTGGGCAGTTGCTGGCCGCGCTCGGAGTCATGTCCTCCATCGCCATTTTGATCTGGGTCAGCTTCGGCACCTTCATCGCCGGCCAGCTCGTGGCTTTTGTCACCAGCCAGGCCAACTCGGTCGACATGATTCTAGGCATTGCCGATCAACTCTCATCGTTCCCTGGCTATATCTACCTGCTGATCGCGTTTGTGATGATCCTGTCAGCCTTCTTGCTGCGGCGCGAGTCGACCGTCCAACCCACCAAAGGGGTGGCCCATGCCAGCACCATCGGGGTCGGCATCGTTGTAGGCCTGGCCTCGCTGATCACGATCAACACCAGCAACCTCCAACCCATTGCCGCCGACATTGTCTACAAGCAGGCCAACCCATGGGATGGCCAGGGCGGTCAGGTCTTGCAGGCTGGCACAAATGTGCAGGGCTGGGATCTGGCTATCGAGCACTATCGGCGGGCCATTGCGCTGGCTCCCAACGAAGACTTCTACTATTTGTGGCTCGGCCGGGCGTTGTTGGAGAAAGCCAAGACCACTCAAGCCACCCCAGCCACGCCGGCCATCAAAGACGAGGATTCGTTCAGCCGCGTGATCGGGACTGAATGGGGACGCACCGCCGCCAATCCATTGCCGTCGGCCAACCTGGGCCGCGATGATTTGTTGTCAGCGGCCAAGATCATCTTGCAGGAAGCCCGCGTGATTAACCCACTGAATACCGATCACAGCGCCAACCTGGCCCGCATGTATCGGCAAAGTGGCGATATCACCCAGGACCCGGCCGCCAAAAAGCTGCGCTACGAAAACTCATCGAAGGAGTATGCCGTGGCCACCAGCCTGAGCACCCAAAATGCCCAGCTGCTAAACGAATGGGGCACGTTGTATTTCTATGGTCTGGGTGACGCCAAGAGCGCGATGGAGAAGCTGGATCAGTCGGCCAAGCTCGACCCCAGATTTGACCAGACCTTCCTGATTCGCGGCGATGTGCAATTGCAACAGGCCAATCAGCTGGATGCGCCGCGCGCGCTGGCGGTGCAGGCGCTGGCGGCCATTCCAGTGACAGACACTGCCAACTATGAGGCCGCCCAAAAAGTGGTTTCGGATACCACTCAGCTTTGGAAGGATCAACTGATCAAAGCCCAGGCCGAGTTCAGCAACACGGTGAACCTCAACCCCAACAGCACCCAGGCCCTGACCGTGCTGGCCGACATTGCGCTCAAGCTGGGCAACCAGCCTGAAGCCATCGCCAACCTGGAAAAGATCGCTGGACTGGCTCCAACGGATTGGAACACCCAAAAGAACCTGGCACTGCTCTACCGCGACAACAAACAACTCGACAAAGCCAAAGCAGCGGCCCAACAAGCCCTCAACCTCGCACCGCAAGACCAGCAAGCCGCCATGCAAGCGCTGGTGCAACAGTTGGCGGCGGGGCCGTAAAGAGATGCGGAGAATTCAGATGTCAGAAGCCAGATTACGAACGTCTGACTTCTGATATCTGACCTCTGATATCTGATTTCTCAAATATGACCACCATCCTTCTTCTGTTCTTCGGCGCGCTTGTCATTGCGGTTGCGGTGACGCCTTTGAGTAAGTGGCTGGCGCCTCATGTCGGCGTGATGGCTGTGCCACGCGCGCGCGACATTCACACCCGGCCTGTGCCACGCATGGGCGGCATCGCCATTTTTGTGGGGGTGATGGCCGTTGCGATTTTGTTTTCGAATCGCGCATTCGTGAGCGAGTCGGCTGCCATTCTGTTCGGCGCCGCCCTCATGTCGTTTCTTGGCCTGATGGACGACCGCTTCTCGCTGAGTGCCTATGTGCGGCTGGTGACCCAGATTGGCACTGCCCTGCTGATGTGGTACGTCGGCGTGCGGGTGCAGGTGTTCGACAACGCCATTCTCGATGCCATCATCACCGTAGTCTGGATCGTAGGCCTGACCAACGCCATGAACTTCCTGGACAACATGGATGGGCTGCTGGCCGGCATCAGCGCCGTGGTCTCGGCCTTCTTCCTGTTGCTCGCCGTCATCAATGGCCAGTATCTGGTCAGCCTGCTGAGCGCGGCCGTGTTGGGCGCGTGTATCGGCTTCCTGGTGTGGAACTTGAATCCGGCCACCGTGTTCATGGGCGATAGCGGCAGCATGTTTCTGGGGTTCCTGCTGGCCGTCATCGCCATCAAGCTGCGCTTCCTGAACCAGAGCCTCAGCGTGTCGTGGCTGATCCCGGTCATCGTGCTCGGCCTGCCCATCTTCGATATGACCCTGGTATTTGTCTCCCGGCTACGGCGCGGCAAGAATCCGCTGACCACGCCGGGCAAGGATCACACCAGCCATCGCATTTCCGATCACGGTTTTAGCAAACGCGAGGCCGTGATGATTTTGTATCTGGTCTCTGGCGCACTGGGCGTCACCGCCGTATTGGCCTCGTTTTCAGACATTACAGCCAACAGGCTTATTGCCGCAGTATTGCTGGCCATCGGCCTGTTCATGCTGTGGTTCATGGAGTTCGGACCGTGGAAACTCGATCAAGCACCGTCATCAACAACGCCTCCGCCTCAATCAAACCTGACCCCGCCACCCCCGCTATCAGTCTCGGGGCCGGCATCGCCGGAGGAGTAGCCCGCGGAACCGATCAGCGCATCGCCGTCATCGGCCTGGGCTATGTGGGTCTGCCATTGGCAATTGGATTTGCCAAAGCCGGCCGCCATGTCATCGGCCTCGATGTTGATGCGCGCAAGGTCTCGCAGTTGGGCAACAAGGACAGCTACATTGCCGATGTGGAAACCAGCGATGTGGCCAGCATGACCGACGCCGGCTACTTTCGCGCCACGACAGATTATCAGGCGTTGAAGGATCGCGAGGTCATCTTCATCTGCGTGCCCACGCCGTTCGATGCCATGCGCGCGCCCGACCTGTCCTACATCATCAGCGCGGCCGAAGGCATTCAGCCGCATATGCAAAAAGGCCAGATGGTGATTTTGCAGAGCACCACCCACCCCGGCACCACCCAGGAAATTGTGCAGCCGATCCTGGAGCGCAGCGGCCTCAAAGCCGGTGTGGATTTTGATCTGGCTTTCTCACCCGAGCGCATCGACCCGGGCCGCACCGACTTTACGGTGCTGAATACGCCCAAGGTGGTCGGCGGCCTGACACCACGAGCCACGGATCGCGCCGTGGCGCTGCTGGGCGCGTTAGGTGCGCCGGTGCATCCAGTGTCCTCGCCCAAGGCGGCCGAGATGACCAAGCTGCTGGAGAACATCTTCCGCTCAGTCAATATCGCGCTGGTCAACGAGCTGGCGTTGCTATGCGAGCGCATGGGCATTGATATGTGGGAAGTGATTAACGCGGCCAAAACCAAGCCGTTTGGCTACATGCCCTTCTCACCCAGCGCCGGCGTTGGCGGCCACTGCATCGGCGTCGACCCGTATTACCTGTCGTGGAAGGCGCGTGAATACGATTTCTACACCAAGTTCATCGAGCTGGCGGCCGAGGTCAATCAGTCCATGCCGTTCCATGTCGTGGACATGATCGAGCAGGCGTTGAGCCAGAACCACACGCCGTTGCGCGATGCCAAAGTCATCATCATCGGCGTCGCGTTCAAACGCGATGTGGACGATGCGCGCAACTCGCCGGCCGAGCGCGTGATCGAGCTGCTCATCAAGCGCGGTGCCAATGCCAGCTATCACGACCCATATGTGTCACGGTTCAACATCGGCAACGACGTGTGGCACCGCGAGCCGCTGACACTGTTCTCGCAACCCCTGAGCGATAAGACACTACAGGAGGCCGATTGCGTCGTGATCGTGACCGGTCACAAGGCCGTGGACTACGGCTACATCGTGCGCAATGCCAAAGCCGTGGTGGACACCTGCAACGCCACCGAGGGCGTGCGAGCCGGGGCCAAGAACATCATGCGGCTGGGTGTGGGTACCTAAAAAGAGAAGATGCAGTCCATCTTCTCTTTTGTCATGGGCGGTACGGGGTTCGAACCTGTGACCCCCTGCGTGTAAAGCAGGTGCTCTAACCAACTGAGCTAACCGCCCGTGCTCGCTAATTATACGCGAGGGCCGTTTTAAGGGGTGTACTAGGTAAATTCACAAAAGAGGGAATCGGTTTGCTCGGCCACGTTTCGCGAAAGAATTTGATATAAGCGCAGCATACTGCGCCTTTACAAATGCGAGTTGCCACGCACAGTTCAGCTCACTAAAATCGAGCAATGGCATCGGCACCTACCTACCCCCTCGGCCCCGACTCGCAGCGCCAGCCCGGCGTCCCACACGGCCAGGTTACGCAGTTCCATCACGCCAGCACCATCTTTCCCAACACCCACCGCGACTATTGGGTGTATGTTCCACAACAATACGACCCGGCTACGCCGGCCGCCGTGATGGTGTTTCAAGATGGCCATGCCTATGTCAGTGAAGATGGCGCATTTCGCACCCCCATTGTGTTCGACAACTTGATTCACGCCGGCGATATGCCGGTGATCATCGGCATCTTCATCAACCCCGGCCATCTCGGTGACAAGCGGCCTGAGATCGGGTGGCAGGTGAGCAATCGCTCCTTCGAGTATGACTCGCTGTCAGAGCAATATGCGCGATTCCTGCTGGAAGAAATTTTGCCCGAAGTGGGAACACATTGGAACCTGACCACAGACCCCGATCAGCGCGCGATCTGCGGCATGTCATCTGGCGGCATTTGCTCGTTCACCGTGGCGTGGGAGCGGCCGGATGCCTTTCGCAAAGTGCTGTCGCACATCGGCTCGTTCGCTGACATTCGCGGTGGCCATGTCTACCCTACCCTCGTTCGCAAAAGCTCTACACGGCCCATTCGGGTGTTCCTGCAAGACGGCGAGGCCGATTTGGATAATCAATATGGCAATTGGTGGCTGGGCAATTTGCAAATGGAGGCAGCTCTAAAATTTCGTGGCTACGACTATCAGTTTGTGGGCGGCACCGGCGCGCACAACGGCGAACACGGCGGCGCGATTCTGCCCGATTCTCTGCGTTGGCTGTGGCGAACGGCTTGATTCTTAGGCCTGATCAGCCAATTTCGCTTCACACGCACCGAGTTCGCGCGCACGTTCAAGCAGTTAGATGATGCCAATGCGTGCAAGCGAGTCATGCCGATGGATTGCATAATTTGACACGTCCCACTCAGGCTTCTACAGTCTGAGGATGCGTTTTGAACCGTATGCGCTGGCCGGCCTTAAATCATTCAGCAGTTACCTGGACTCACTGTCGTCACCCGTTGACTCGTTCCTGGAAGATCATATTCGCGAGTCCCAGTATCAACGGATTCTGGTTCAAGATCAGGAAGTCGGCGCGTTCGGCGTTCACCAAAATACATTGCTCACCCACTTTCATGTCGTGGGGCCGGCGCGACGTTTGGGCCAGCAGATTTTTGCCGAGGTGTTGCAGCAGACCAGCGTCAACGCCGCCTTTGTGCCCACTTGCGATGAGTTCTTCCTCAGCCATGCGCTCGATGAATATAGCGACCTTAAAAAACAGGCCTACTTTTTCATCGAGGGCAGCGTGGTTATCGCGCCGGCCACCATTGACCTGAGCTACAGGATTGCCGGGCCAGACGATCTGGAAGCGATTCAAACCCTGTGTGGGGATTTCCTGACTGATTACGCACAGCATATCCAAAACCGGCATCTGCACATCGGATTTTTGGCAGATCAACTGATCGCGCTCGGCGTCATCGAACACAGCCACTTGTGGAAGGCCCAGGCCAGCATCGGCATGTTCACCCACGAGGCGCATCGGCAAAAGGGCATCGGCGCGCACACCATTCGCTACATGCGCCGTGTGTGTCATGCCGGGGGACTCAGACCCATTGCCGGTTGTTGGTACTACAATCACAACTCAAAGCGCACGCTGGAGGCGGCCGGCATGATCACCCAAACCCGCTTGTTGAGAATCGAGTTTGAGGCGCAAACGCTGTCGTGATAGGTGCGCGCTTCACGACCACGACATGCAGATCAGGGCAAATTTATGCTCACATTTACCAGCCGCTTTATCAATCCACTCACTCGCAAATGGGCCGGCGCTGTGCATGGCCCATTCGCGCTGGTGAAACACATAGGTCGCCGCAGCGGCAAGCCCTATGCAACGCCGGTCATCATTGCGCGAATGGGCAACCAGTCTTCTTTGCACTGACGTACGGCCCCCGCGTGGATTGGTATCGCAACGTCGTGGATGGTGCTGCACCACGAGATGCACCATTCATACTCAGCCGCAGTTTAGGTTGGGCAGGTAGAGTGCGGGTTGAAGGAACGCTACATGACTGCACAAAATCCAAATCAAGCCGCATCAGCAACCCCAGCCCAATCCGCTCCAAATACTGAGCCGTGCGCCGGCACCATTCGCCTCGACCACGTCACCAAGAGCTATGAGGAGGCCGGTGTCGAGCGCACCATTTTTAGCGATGTCTCATTGGAAATCGGCTGTGGTGAGTTCGTGGTGTTGCTCGGCAAAAGCGGCAGCGGCAAAAGCACGTTGCTCAATCTCATCGGCGGCATTGATGAGGCCAATTCGGGCGATGTGTGGATTGATGGGCAATCGATCACGCGCATGAGTGACACAGCTCGCACGCTGTTTCGCCGCAATCACATTGGGTTTATCTTTCAGGCCTTCAACCTGATACCCACCCTCAGTGTGCTGGAAAACGTCATGTTGCCGCTGGAGTTAAACGGCAAACCCAACTCGGAGGTGCGCAGCCGCGCTGAGGCGCTGATTCAACAGGTCGGCCTGACCCATCGCATGAACGCGTTCCCAGACCGGCTTAGTGGTGGCGAGCAACAGCGTGTGGCCATCGCCCGCGCCCTGATCAATGATCCACTGGTGGTGCTGGCCGACGAACCCACTGGCAATCTCGATACCGATACCGGCAAGTCTGTGCTGGATTTGCTGGATCGCCTGACCCGTCGGGCTGGCAAAAACCTGATCATGGTCACGCACAGCGAGGAAGTGGTGGGCGTGGCCGACCGCGTGCTGCGTCTGCGCGATGGGAAGCTGTTGGAGGATCACGCGTTAGAACAGGCCGGCACTGGAAGTGACCGCCTCTGACACAGTTCAACCGGCCACTGCAACGGCAATCTGACATTGCCGGATTTCCTGCCCGACTGCATCCACAACCACGAGCCGCAGCAGCGCTAGGCCACTGCGCAACGAGCTGAAGTAAGCGGGTTGAATGCGGCCCAACAAGCCACCTCGCGTGGTCACGCGCACTTCGCCAATAAACTGCCATCCTGCATCCTGGCGCAATTCCATCTTGGCATAGCCACCGTCCGGCACCTCAGCATTGCCATAAATCAGTAGTTGGCCCGCGATCGTTTCGGCGTGTTGTGGGGACGTGATACCGGCTGAAAATGGATTGGGGCACACCGGCGCAGGGAAGTTGATCGGCGGCAAAGTGGGCACTGCCGCCACCGGCACCAAATTCACCGCTTCATTCGGCTGCACCAGTTGCACATCATCCAACGCAATCTTGACCCAGCCACGCGCATCTGGCGCGGCAGGATATGAAATTTGCAGCCATTGCCCGTCCTCACTCCGGCCCACCACATCCAGCACCTGTCCCTGCTCCAGCTGCCCCAGTGACGCATACCGTATGTCCGGGCCATTCCGCACATTCACAAAATCGGCCGTCACCGTCAATACTGGCGCGCTGATCAGGGGCTCACTTTCCGTCACGGTCGGCGTCGGGGCTAAGGTTGGCTCCGATTCAGGAAGCAGTGTGGGTTGCATTGTCGGCGCGGCAGCGGCTTCCGCAGTCTCGGCCAGACCCGCCACCACGGTGGGCGTGGGCTCAGGTATCGGCGCCATTGAGCTGGCCGCATTGCCAATCAGCACCACCACCACAATAGCCACAATCAGCAGGCCCAACAACAACAGCACGGTGCGGACAGACGGCCGCCCCACCCACAGGTTTTGCACCTGGCCGACGACGGTGCTCTTGGGTCGCCGGGGCGACACCCATTTGGGCGTGGTGCGGCTGGGTGTGGGAACGCCGGCCGTTGCGCTGGAATTTACGACAGCCGGCTCGTCGACAATGGTCGTGGGATCACCCGGCTCAAACCCAACCAGCGGCTCGATGCGCACAATCCGGTCGATGGACTCCAACAGTTGCCGCGCATTCTGATGGCGTTGGCGCGGCTGTTTGGCCAGCAACTTCAGCACCAGATCATTGATCGACTCGGGCACATCAGAGCGAATGGCCGAGGGTGGCTGAGGCACATCCTGCACCTGCTTAAACGTCACGGCAATGGGGACTTCGGCCGTAAAGGGCGGGTCGCCCACCAACGTTTCATACAGCACACAGCCAATCGAATACAGATCGCTGCGAGCGTCGATATTCTGGGCCTGGCACTGCTCCGGCGACATATATTCCGGCGTGCCCATCACTTGCGAGGTCTGAGTCAGCTGGGTGGCATCGGAGTACCAGACGATGCCAAAATCGGTCAGCACATAGCGCAACCGGCCCTGGCTGTCATTGCCAATCAGAATGTTGCTGGGCTTGATATCGCGATGAACCAGGCCGCGCCGATGCGCAAAATCCAGGGCTGCGGTGATCTGGCGAGTGATGTTGAGGGCGCGGCCGATGGGCATGTACTGGCCGGCCGCGCGCAGATTTTTTAGCTCAGTATGAAGATTGCCGCCCGGCAAATACTCCATCTCGATAAAATACACTGCGCCTAAAATGCCCTCATCGATAAAGCCGGCTTGAAATACCTGCGCGATATTGGGGTGGCGCAATTCAGCCATGATGTTGGCCTCGCGCTCAAACCGTTTGATGAAATCGGGGTCATCACTACGGTCGGTGCGCAGCACCTTCAGCGCAATTTCGCGATTGGCTTCGGTGTGCAAGGCATGGTAGACCGTGCCCATGCCGCCGCTGGCGATGCGGGCTAGGATTTGGTACGGTCCGATCTGCGTCGGTTCAGCCATCTACTCGGCGCGCTTCATAGGCATCGCGTTACACCTTGCTTGGTTCAGCTACGCGGCCAGTGTGCCACCTTTCGAATTATCTTCATCCGAGTCGATCTCGCTGCCAGAGCCAAACAGGCTGTCGATGTCACCCTGTTCACGCCCAGTGGCATAGCCGACCGTAAACATGGTTTTGACCATGGCGCGCACCGTCATTTCGAAGCCTTGCTGGTCTTCCATCCGTGCAAAGTTCAATGCGCGGCTTTCGTTTTCCAGATGCACTCGGTTCATGTGCTCTAAAACTTCTGGCAAAACGAGTTCTTCCATGGGAACATTGCCAAGGACGCTATCGAGCCATTTGGAAAATTCAGCCTGGGTCATGGCCTGAATTCTATCGCGCAATGCGAATCGAATAAAGACAACATCATCATCGAATCGGTTTAAGAGGCGAGCCGCTCATCAACCACTAATTTTTGGGCAGAAATGGCGAAATCTTACAAAATTGATGGCTTACGAAATATTTATCGTCAACCGTGATCACTGTATAGGCTCTGCAAACACAATTTCGATCCCAGTCAGATGCGTACATGGCGCGGCGAAAGCCCAACACCACCTACATGGCAACTTTAAAAGACTCAAAACCGGCAAAATTCCTTCTGCGCTTGCTCGAACGTTCGTTGGCCGAATACAACAAATATTCCGATCCGGCCCACCAGGTTGAAATCTACATTCAGCCCATCACGCAACCCGCCCAACGTGTTCTCGCCATCACCATCGGCACCCTCTGTGTCGTCGTCGGCATCCCTTTGGCCGCAGCGTTGCCTATCGTGCCCACGGCACCGTTTGTCGCCATCGGCTTGTTTTGCTTTGCGCGAGTATCAGACCGCTTTCGCATCTGGTTAAGCCGGCAGCCTGTTTTCAAGATGGCGATGACCGTGATTTGCACGCGCAACGAATGGCCCTTTCGGCTGATGCGCGCCATGCTCAATCGGCTGGCCGGGGGTCAACTGGTCTACAGAGACATCAACACCGCCCCCGCGACCAATCTCAGTTTCGTCTCACCCCCATCTCGGCCCAGCTAGGTATAAACTGCGCATATGGACGGACTGGCTTCGCTGGTGAAATCATGGGCGCGGCGCGCCAAATTGCAACGGAGTGTGTGGTGGCTGTTTTTTGGCCTGGCCTCGGGGCTGGCGCTGGCCCTCATCCTTGCGATTGCGGCACGCGTGTGGCCGTTAATGACGCTGCCCAGCTTGATTACCAGCTGCATTGTGCTGGCCGTGTTGGGCCTGTTCATCGCGCTGATGTGGCCGTGGGTTCAAAGTTTGCGCACACCCCTGCTCACCTGGTCGCGCGTGTTCGACCAGCAATTTGGTCTGCGCCAGCGGGTGTCCACGGCCATGGAGGCGAGCGACGGCACGCTCAGTGTCAAGAGCGATGCCATTCGAATGCGCTTGCAGCAGGATGCCAGCCGCATTGCCGATTCGGTCGACGCGCGCAAATTGCTGCCCTTGCGGCTCTCCTGGCGCGCAGCCGTAACGTCGCTGGTGTTGCTGATGGCATTGGCGCTGGCACTGGTCCTACCCAATGCCCAACAACAGGCGCTGGCCGTGCAAGAGCAATTTCAACAAAGCTTGCAACAGCAGGTGCAGCAAATTGAGCAGGCCAAGCAACAAATTCTGCAATCCAAAGCCCTGACCGATGCCCAAAAACAAGAGGCGCTGCAGGCGTTGGATGAGGCGAATCAGGCCCTGAGCGATCCGAATACCACGCCTGAAAAGGCCTTGGCCGCCATCAACGATGCCCAGTCCAAACTCGATGCCATGCGGGATCAGGAAGCCCAACAGCGCAATGCGGATCTGGAAGGGGCGGGCGAATCGCTGGCCGCGGATGAGCTGACCAATGCACTGGCCAATTCACTGGCCAACCAGAATTTCGAGGAAGCGGCCCAGCAAATGCGCAATATGGCAACCCAGCCCGGTGCGCAACAAAATCAATCGCTGTCGCTGGAAGAAACGCAACGGGTGGCCGATCAACTGGACCAACTGGCCCGGCAGGTGCAAACCAGCGATCCGGCCATGGCTGAGAAACTGCGCGAGGCCGCTCAGCAAATGCGCGACGGCAATACCGAAGCGGCACAGCAATCGTTGGATGAAGCCGCGCAATCGCTCGACCGCGCGCGACAGACGCAACAGGCCAACCAGTCTTTGCAAGAAGCTCAAGCTCAGACCGAAGCGGCCCGCCAGTCAGTGGCCCAGGCCAATCAGCAGATGCAACAGCAGTCGCAGTCCTCTGAGCAGGCTCAGGCCAACACCAATAACCAAAACAATCAGAATGGCCAGAATCAGGCAAATCAGAATCAGGCCAATCAAACCTCGCAAAATCAGGGCGGCCAACCAGAAGCCGGTGCGCAACAGGCCAATGGACAGCAAGCGGGACAAGCTGAAGGGGCCGGTGAAGCAGGACAGCCGGGTTCATCGGGTCAGGCCGGCGCACCTGGGGATGCTCAAAGTGGCGCGCCGGGTGAAGGTGCCAGCGGCAGCACGTCGCAAGGCAGCGTTGCCCAGGGATCCAGCCAGCAATCGGGCCATAGCGAAGACACGGGCTCTGAAAACAGCGTATATGCGCCGGGTCGGGTGAAAAACCAGGGTGAGCAAGTCGTGCTCGAAGATCCCCAGGGTGAAATTGTGCCTGATCCAAACAGCCCTAAAAATACGGCTCCCGAAGGACAGAGCACGGTCCCGTATCAGGATGTGTACGGCGAGTATGCCAAATCGGCCGATGACGCCATTCAAAATGATGAGGTGCCGCCGGGATTGCGCGATTATGTCCGCGATTATTTCAGCTCGCTCGACCCCAAACGAACGCGCTGAAACAAGTCTGTGCTTTCATTGTGTTTTGTATTGTTTTATCAAAAGGCCTGTGCATTTCTTCCAGTAATCTAAGAAACTCTGCTAATATGTTTTAGGCCAATGCGTCGGGTCATACTTGACACACTGGCAAAAAAGTTGCTACTACCCCATACGATCAGGGTTGGAAGCTTTGTACTCAAAGTGAGGGGTTGACAATGGAACTAATCAAAGTATCTGCAACATCTCGGTCGACTGCTGTGGCGGGTGCAATTGCGGGCGTAGTGCGGGAGCATGGCCGCGCGGAAGTGCAAGCCATCGGCGCTGGCGCAGTCAATCAGGCGGTGAAGGCCGCGGCGATTGCGCGAGGGTATCTTTTGTTGGACGGCATCAATGTCGTCATCATTCCCTCATTTGGCGAGGTGGACATCGACGGCGCAGAACGCACTGCAGTGAAATTCTCAGTCGAGCCACGTTAAACGCCAATACTGCTCAAACTGGATAGGTGAGTGTGGCTTCGCGGCATCGGTCTCCACGCCAATTATTCTTCATACAGGGAGAAGCCTTGTAAAAGCCCTGTCATCCACTTATATAAACGTGGCCCCATAATCCGAAGCCGAGCCATCCGGCAACATTCTTTAACACCCAACAAAAACGCCCTGCAATTATGCGGGGCGTTTTTGTTGGGGAATCGCTGTGACTCGTCTTGTACGGCTACGGCGTCACATTAATCGCTTCTGCTTCGCGACCCACCTTGGCATCGCGATAGAGCAACAGGAAACCGGCCTGTGAGGGCGAGGCGGCGCGTCCACCGCTCACCGCCTGCACATTCACCGTGCTGCTGCCGCCCGGTGCAATCACCGGGAAGAGGTCATCGGCATCATACTTCGGCAAATACGGATTAAAGCGCATGTTTTCGATGGCGTCTGTAATAAACCCGGAGAAGTAGTTGTCATAGGCCAGCACCGAGAACGAGATCGTGCGCGAATTGGTGATGCCGATCGAGGCGAATGGCACCGCCATGATGGTGTTGCCCGAATTCAGATCGGAATCGAGGAAGGTGACGGCTGTGGCCGTGGGCGATCCCACTTTCTGCACATACACCAACGTCTGGCCACTGAGACCAAATCCCACGTTTTCCTGGTGGAACACAAAGTAGTCGACCGTGCCGTTGTTGTCCGAGTCGATGTCCACCTCGAAACCCGCCGGATAGGCCGGGTGCGAGTGTGGCCGCCAGGTGTTGATGCCAAACTCCATATAGTTCACCGGACCCGTGGCCGACGGCACTGCATAGGCGCGTGCACCCACGTAGCGCATGTCCACATAAGCAAAGTTACCACCCGGGAGAGGCAGATCGGCATCAGGCACCTTCGCGCTCTTGCCCAGCAGCGCAAACACATCGACATTGCCACCGGCTACACCACTGTTGGTAATGCTAAACGAGCTGGCCGACGCCAGTGAGAACTTCTTGGTGCTGGCCGTGTATGCGGCCGACTTGTGCGGCAAGACATGCCAGGGCATCGCAATGTCCGACTTCACGTCATAGACACGGAGGAAGCCGTCATATTCCGGGCCATCCAATAGCGCGCCGTTGCCGCCTTGTGAACCGCCCACATACAGGAAGGGCCAGTCCGGCAATTTGCTAGGATCAATCACCAATTGCACTTTGAAGGTCTTGGCACCATTGGGGCGCACCCACACGCTCAAAGGCGCGTTGATCTTCACAGCCCCGCTGGCCTCATCGTCGGCATAGCGGAAGTTTGGCTCGATGTTGAAGATGCGGCGCTCGTTCAAATAGTTTTGAATGCGCACAGTCTTGGTCAGCGTAATCACCTGTGCGGGCGAGTGATAACCAAAGGACAGGTTGGGCATCTCGCTATCGTTGTCGTAGACAGACACACTGCCAGCGGATGCGGCCTTGGCGCGGACTTCGCCACCACCGATGCGCGCAATCGGGGCCAGATAACCCGGCTTGTTGGCGGGGTTCACGTAGATGTTGCGCTCGGCGCTGTTGACCATCAACGCTTTGATTTCAGCAGGCAAACGGCTGGGATATTGCTGACGAAGCAATGCGGCCACACCGGCCACAACGGGTGCTGCGCCAGAGGTGCCACCAAACGCCTCTTCACCGGTGCCAGAACCGGCAACCGCCGACATCGACGCACCCGGTGCGCCAATATCGGGCTTGATGGACTGATAGCTGATGCTGGGGCCGCGCGATGAGGTGCCCGCCATGCTGCCCTTCAGTGAAACACTAACCGCATCGGACACGCTCGCAGTCACGGGCTTGCCGGCCGCGAGGGCCGCCTTCAAGGCATTGCCGTCCCCTTGGGTCAAAACCAACGTCGGCACAAAAGTATCACCACCCCCAAAGCCAAAGCTGGGTGGGTCGCCAGCTGCACTGTTCACAATCAGCACGCCGATGGCGCCAGCCTTGGCGGCCCGATCCACCTTCAAACTGACCGCGCAAAAGCCACGATCAATGATCGCGACCTTGCCGGCTGGATCAGCCTGGTAGGGATCATCTGGAGAGCCAGCAGCCGGATCAGCGGGGCAACCGCGACCCACGAATGCCGCGCTACCTGCAAAGCCATCTCCAACTGGAGCCCAATCGACCGTGGCTGTGTTGCTGATAATGCGCTGGACGCCATCAATGGTAGCAACCAGCGGATAGGACACAGCGCTGGGAAGCTGGGTTTGCGCCACGCTCACCACTTCGGGTTGGGTGGAGGGCGAACCCACGATATAGGGGCGATTTGCGGCATTGCCGGCCGAAGCCACCACGATCACACCCAATTGCGAGGCAACACCCAGCGCATAGCTGAGGTCATCCTCTTCCTGGCCGTAATCGGAGCCCAACGACAGATTGATCACATCAACTTGATCGCTGATATCGCCATCGCCGTTGGGATCCAGCGCGTAATCGACCGCTTTCAACAAGGCCACGCCATTGCACGAACTGGCAACGGCGCTGCACACCTTGACGGCATATAGTGACACGCCAGGTGCCACACCCAATTCACCAGCGATGATGTCACCGACATGGGTGCCGTGACCTTCATAGTCGATGGGGTCCGCGTCTTCGGTGCGGGGGCCATTGGGCCATTGCTCGCCCACAAAGTCGAAACCTTCCACCACTTTGGCCGTGGGGAACAAGCTATCGCGAGTGGTGTTGCGTGGATCAGATGGGTCGGTGCCATAGGCCGCCGTGTAGGCCGCGTCGGTGCCGGCTCCACCCAGATTCTTGTGGGTGTAGTCAATGCCCGAATCGAGCACCGCCACGCGAATGCCGGTTCCATCGAATCCATCCCACTGCACCAAATTGGCCTCGATGTACTGAACTACATCGGAGTCGGCCAGCTGATAGGTGCCGACCGGCCGCACCGACAACACACCCGGTAAACGGCTTACGGCCGGAATCTGGGCTGCATCGATTTTGATGACGACGGCGTTCAAGGCGCGTGTCAGACGCGCCGTCTCGACGCCGCCCAGCGCAACCAACTGCGAGGCCAGCGTCTGCTGCTGTGCATCCAGGCTGGCCTTGTAGCTTTGTTGCTCGGCACCCGTGATCTTGGCGCCACGCCACTTGATGTCTTTGCCAGCGGCTTCGGCGATGGAAGGCTGGGTGAGACGGACGACCACTTCGACCGGGCCGGTTGCGCGCTTCAATTCGGGTGCCACTTCAACGGTGCTAGCACCGTCGGTGCCGCCTCCTTCAATTGCAAGCGAAGGCCGGGCAGGCGGCGGGGTTTTGCCGGCATAGGCGGGGAGCACCGGCATGGCCGCAAGGGCCAGGGCTAACGCGGGAAATAATAGTTTGCGCATATCTCCTCAAACTGCTGGGTTCATCTGCGCTACGAGGTCGTGTCGCCAGATAGCGTGGATGAGTGGGCCTGTAGCCGGCTCAATCATTGCAGGTGAGCCGGCCTACACAGATCAATCGATCAAAAAGTTCAGTAAACAGCCTTCGAATCAAAATCAGATTGACAGTGGTGCAACGAAATACTGTGCACCCTAAATGGGTTATGAATTCCAATGGTCGATCTGGGTTGATCTCACCCCCTCTGAATCGGTGGCTGTTGGAGTTTGAGCCATACGTCTTGTGCATCAGCCTCTCAGCCGAAGCGTTTTGCCAAGTCTATTTGCCAAGCCGTATTGGAGAAAACGATGACAGGCTACCAAAGAACGACGGAAAACCTATCAAAAAAATCTCGCCCTTTACTAAGCGTAGTTTAATCGCAATGTCGTTTAGCACAAATTTAAATTTTTGCTAATAAGCAAAAAGCCATACTCTATTCAGAGAGTATGGCTTTTTGTTGCAATAAACGCGAGGGCTGCCTCACAGTTTTAGCGCGGTTTATCGGCCCAAAGTCGCGCTAATGGGTGACGGCCCCATCACAGGCCGGGCCGACCAGTTTGGCATATTTGGCCAGCGCGCCGTGCTTATAGTGAGGCTCCGGCATCTTCCAACCCTTCAGCCGCTCGGCGATCTCCTTCTTGGTCAGCTTGACTGTCAACTTGCCATTGGCCGGGTCGGTGGCGTCGATGGTGATGATGTCGCCATCGCGCACGGCGGCAATGGGACCGGCCACGTACGCCTCTGGGCCAACATGGCCGACCACCAGACCAGTGGACGCGCCAGAGAAGCGGCCATCGGTCAGCAAGGCCACATCCCCACCCAGACCCTGTCCGCGCAGGGCCGCCGTGATCGACAGCATCTCCGGCATACCCGGCGCGCCACGAGGTCCCACATAACGGATCACAACCACATCGCCGGCCTTGATGCCGCGCGCCGCCACCACCTTCATGCACGCCTGCTCGGTGTCGAACACGCGGGCCGGGCCTGTGTGCTGGATTTTCTTCACGCCAGCCACCTTCACCACACTGCCCTCCGGGGCCAGGTTGCCTTTCAAGATCACCATACCGCCGGTGCCGCGCAACGGGTTACTCACCGGGTAAATGACCTTTTGATCCTTCAACTTGTCGGCGCTCTTCACCCCACGCAAGTTTTCCTTCAACGTTTTGCCCGTCACCGTCATCACATCGCCATGGAGCAAGCCCGCATTTAGCAAGGTTTTCATCACCACCGGCACGCCGCCAATGCGATGCAGATCCTCCATGACATAGGTGCCGCCTGGCGTCATATCGGCAATATGGGGCGTTCGCAACGTCACCCGCGTGAAATCATCAAACGTCAGCTTAAAGCCCATTTCGTGGGCAATGGCCGGCAAATGCAGCGAAATGTTGGTTGAGCCGCCCATGGCCAGGACCACCGTCAGCGCGTTCTCGAACGCCTCCATGGTCAAAATATCGCTGGGTTTGATCCCGCGCTTCATCAGATTCATCAGCGCGCGGCCGCTTTGATAGGCCACATGCTTACGCTCATCATCCACGGCCGGTGGCGAGGCATTGCCCGGCAACGCCATGCCGATGGCTTCGGATACCGACGACATGGTGTTGGCCGTAAACAGGCCGCCGCACGAGCCGATGCCTGGGCAGGCCACGCATTCCATCTCATACAACTCGGCATCGGTAATCTTGTTCGCCTCGCGCTGGCCGACGGCTTCGTACATGTTTTGAATCGTGATGTCCCTGCCCTGATATTTGCCGGGTTTGATGGTGCCGCCGTAGACAAAAATGGCCGGCAGATTCATCCGTGCAATCGCCATGAGTGTGCCGGGCAGGCTTTTGTCGCAGCCGGCCAGCCCCACCAGCGCATCGTAGCAATGGGCGCGCATCATCAGCTCAATCGAGTCGGCAATCACATCGCGGCTGACCA
>Ga0105046_10005140_pt1 | contig 20739 bp, 14 predicted proteins | sample MAT03_FD_78385 | JGI IMG/M metagenome (GOLD analysis project Ga0105046, IMG submission 78385) | Freshwater microbial communities from Lake Fryxell liftoff mats and glacier meltwater in Antarctica - MAT-03 (megahit assembly) | ecosystem: Environmental > Aquatic > Freshwater > Ice > Liftoff...
CTGACTTCCGACTTCCGACTTCTTACCTCTTACTTCGGATTTTGTAAATTGAGGTAGAAGGATACAGAGATATGAAGACATACGGAGAAAAGCAAATGTCTTATTACGAAAATACAGTCAGGCGATCCGAAATCCGCAATCTGCATTCCGATATAAGTCAGCCACAAGGCACGAATGCACCGGAATTACCGCTACCAGTTCACCGGGCCTGAGCGATTTTGCCCACTGGCTATCTGTTCTGAAAATACCGTGTTCCTGCGAAAGTGATACCAGGTAATCATCACCTTCAGGATGCCGCCATTTACCATTGATAAAAGGCACAATCAGTCCGAAATTCTTGCTACCGTCCTGATTTGTTAGCGATTCCTTTGACAAATGCACTGCCCCGCCATAAATCAGAGCTTCGTTTCTTGCCGGATAGACTGAGACTATCGGGCAAATAACTGCAGCCCCGATTTCATCGAAACTACATGAGCCGAGTTGGCATTGCATGAGGTCGTAAAACACAAAATTTCCCGGGCGGATTTCGTCAATCCCGGTAAAGTCCTCTGCCAGGCTGCATGATGGCGTATCACCTGTTGAAGTAATGATACCGGGGAATTTCCGATTGTATTTTTGTTTTAGCCCGTAAAGAATTTCTGAGGTTTTCCGGTGAATATTCAGGATTTCTTCCCTGCTATTTGCACCATAAGTTTGCCCTGCATGGGTAAGGAAACCATTGAATTGCAGCATGTCTGATCCGGCAGAGCCAAGAATGGTGTCAATGGTTTCAAAGTCCTCTGGCAAAACTCCTGCACGGTGATATCCAACATCAATTTTAACGAAAAATCCGGCAGGCTTCCAAAGTCTCTTAGCCATTGCAGCCGCCTGCTCCGGCATATCAAACAGCACATTAAGCCTGATTTTACCGGCCAGCAGGTTAATTTCGTCAATTTCCCTGATGTTAAGCGGGAAGGCAATGGTGATATCCTGCCAACCGGCAGCGGCAAATTGTTGTGCCATGCTGACTGATGCAACAGTAATAGCTTCAACACCATCATCGCGGAACCATTCACCAACTTCAACCGATTGGTGTGTTTTAAAATGTGGCCTGAAAATCAAGTCGTTGATTCTGGCCTTTTCCGCCATTCTGCGGATATTGGTGCGGCAAACCTGCCCGTTGATAAGGAAAGTGGGTGAGTTGATAATAATTGATACACTCTTGGTTTTCATCAGGAGGACTTTGGTATGGTAAACAATTGGTTCAGGCGAATATAGCAATTACTTTTCCCTTTCGGGGGAAGAATGAGCTAAACATTTTCAGTAAATGCTACCTTAATCTGTTTGCATGGGATTTCTTAAAATAATAATTCAAGTTTACTTTACTAATATAAACTTTCTTATATTTGCAATGCAAGCTATACAAGGACAAAGACATGATACTTAAAAGGGACATTGAACTAGCTCTTAATGCACAATATGAGCAACTTACATTAAGTGCCGGTACCATAAACCGGAATTTTCTCTCAGTTTTCCAACCTACAGGTAATCACATCGAAGTTATTTCGGGGGTAAGAAGGTGCGGAAAAAGCACCCTGATGAAGCAAATCATCAATAGCAGATATAAAAACACAGCCTACTTCAATTTTGAAGATGCCCGTGTACATGGTTTTGAAGTCGGTGATTTTCCAAAAATGGATGAATTGATTGGCAGGGGTATAGATGCTTATTTCTTTGACGAAATACAAAATGTGCCGTCATGGGAGCTCTTTATCCGGCAATTGCACGACCGAAAGGAAAAGGTGTATATCACTGGTTCCAATGCTTCCTTACTAAGTAAAGAGCTGGGAACCAGGCTTACGGGCAGGCACCTGCGCCATGAGCTTTTTACTTTTTCCTACATTGAATTCCTAAGATACAGAAAACTGGAAAACAACCCTTCTTCATTTGATGATTTTAACCGATTAGGTGGTTTTCCTGAGTTTCTTGATTCGGGAAACCCTGAAATCCTGCAAAACATGTTGAAAGACATAGTTTTAAGGGATATCGCCATACGATATGGGATAAGAAATACAGGAAGCCTGATGGATATAACGTTCTTCTTGCTTTCGAATATCGGCAAGGAATTTTCGTACAATAATCTAAAAAAAACCTTTTCACTTGGCTCTGCAAATACTGTTTCCGATTATCTGACCTGGCTAGGCGACAGTTACCTGTTCTTTTATCTTCCCCGATTCAGTTGGTCTGCAAAAAGTATTGCTTTGAATCCGCGGAAGGTCTATGTTGTTGACAATGGCTTAATCAATGCGAATACGCTGAGTTTTAGCAAAGATAAGGGAAGGTTACTTGAAAATGCCGTCTTTCTTTTTCTGCGACAGCAAAACTTCAGGTGTTTTTATTTTCGTGAAAACCATGAATGCGATTTTGTGGTATTTGATAACCAAAAATGTAAAATGCTCATACAGGTATGCGAAGAAATAAACTCAGATAACCTGAAACAGGAAATGGATGGGTTGCTGGAAGCCATGAAATATTTTGGCCTGAAAGAAGGGTATATACTCACCCGTGACCAGAAGGATGAACTCCGGGACAAGGATCTTCGTTTACATGTAGTTCCTATACATCAATATATTACGTATCCAAATCTTTGAGCGTATTGCCAAAAAGAGATACGAGGTCGGTTGGCGATTTTTACCGGAAGTTAAAATGTAGATTCACTTGTTTGAGGGTTAGATATTAAAATGCAGTATTTACGCTATCTATCGTTAAGGTAGTCTGAAATGACTGGTAAGCGAGTTCACTTGATTCTGTAAGATCAGAACCTATCTCAAACTCCTGGTGATCAATTGTGTAGCGAGCGATTTCAAGTACTTTTCCGACTCGTTGTTTATTCAATATTGTTCCGGAGTCAGCCACCACTATAATAGGGAATTTCAATCGTTTATCAGTCAAGGATTGAGACGATAAATTTGCCAAAAGAAAAAAAAATGCAGTAAGAGTAAGGATTATTGTACTTGTTTTCAATGAAATTAGATTAAGCCGGCAGTGGGTTTTCAGGGTGCCATGCGTGTGCAGCCTAACTGCTCCGGCATATCAACCAGCACATTCAGCGTGATTTTACCGGCCAGCAGGTTGATTTCATCAATTTGCCTGATATTCATCGGAAAGGCAATGGTAATATCGCGCCATCCGGCACCGGCAAATTATCTAGTCATGCTGACCGAAGAAACGGTGATGGAGGTGACTCCGGCCTTCAAACTACACTAATTACTTTTTACCTGTCTGCCGACAGGCAGGCTTTAGACTTTTAACTTATTTCTGTTTCTGTTCCCATACCCAGCCAGCATCCAGCCGCAGCATTTCCCGGTAAGTAACTCCTTTGGCAATGGCTTTTTTCCTGACGGACTCCTTATAATCCGGGTTATTGTCAATACTTTCCATTATTGCGAGGATTTCAGCTTCTTTGACCGAATGATCCATTACCGGTTTTTCCGACGTCTTTAAATATGAAGATGAAACAAGCGCCTCATAAAGCCTGTCGATAAAACCGTATGGGAACCGATACAGATTGGCTTCTGTGGCCATGATGATGATGACATCGGTGTTGCCAACGGCCTCAAGAATATTAATGTCTGTAGTCTTGCGCGGAGCCGGCCAGGCAGGGTTTTGGGCCTCAGCATTGTAATACCAGAAATTGTTATCGTTAAAAATTCTGGCAGAATAACCGGGGCCAAAAATATTCCAGTAGTAACTGTCGGCAACCACCATGGCGTTTGGCTTTGTTTTTCCTACTTCGTTGCCAAACCATAATTTGGGATATGCCATCGGATAATGCGGAATTTTTAAGAGCAGGTTCATGCCTTCAGCAATATCATAGTCAGGGCTGCGCAGGGTGTCGGGCTGGTCAAAACCATTCCAGCCGAAATCAACCATATCTATTTGCCGGTCTTTTTCGATGAAGTTCATCAGCGAGTCCAGCGAAAGCGCCACCCCGTATGCACTCCAGTGGATTCCACACTGCGGGTACAATGGCCACGAAGCGGTATCTTTCATCTTTACAAACCAATCGTTGAAATCTATTAGTGGCAGATTGTTTTGGCTTAAACTTTTATGCCAGGCTTCGTAATTGGTCGTTTTTCCCGGGGCCAGCCGCATAAATTGATCAGGAATATATTCCGGAAAGAAGCTTGCCTTGCCGGGTGCTATCACAAAAAGCAGGGTTTTACCGGCTTCGCGCAACCTGGTGTTTACAAAAACTGCTTTATTTACCTGTTCGTCAATAACCTGTTGTCCGACAAAATCCCAGCCTTTCCAGGCTTTGATGTAATTAATTTCGTAGAGATAATTGTGTTTACCGATGATAACCCCGCTGGCGAGCGCGGTATCGAAAACAGTATATGCTATCTGGTTGTGGATGCGCACCAGCAATGGTCTCAGGCCGATGGAGTGTTCGTAGTAATTGTTATAAGCATCCTGGTAGCTTCCGTCGAGAACCGATTTGATGGTGGCAAATGGCTTAGCCGGAAGATCGCATGCCCCTTTCAGTGGCGTCTCCTTATAAACGGGAACTGTGCGCTGAATCAAAGGCATGCTGATCATCAGCATTAACAGGCTAAAAAGGATATTTTTCAGCAGTTTCATGCTAGAACCGGAAATAGATGAAAGGATTAAATCCTGAAGAGGTAATGGCAGCAAGGCTGATGATAAATAAGATAACCGACGCCGCTGTCATGACAACGAGTGTTGACATCTTCTGCTTTTTTGCAAAGAGCTTTTCCTGCCATTTCTCGATTTTTCCGGCCGATGCCCAAAACCCAAAGAATGCGCCGATCACAAGAATGATCCAGACTTTCTGGCTGATGTAAACTGCAGGACCACCGGTCAGGCTGAACATTCGTCCGGTAAAGTCAATGGCATAATCCAGCGATTCGGCCCTGAACAACACCCAACCAATCAGCGTAATTACAAAGGTTATAACAATGGAAGGATATTTTCCGATCAGTTTGTAAAATTTCAGCAGAAAGATTCTGTCAGCAATCAGAAATGCCCCGTGAAATGCCCCCCACACAACAAAATTCCAGGCAGCGCCATGCCAGAATCCGGAAATAATAAAGACTAACCAGAGGTTAAAATAGAGCCGGCGAATAGATACTTTATTTCCGCCAAGCGGAATATACAGATAATCGCGCATCCAGCGACCCAATGAAATATGCCACCTTCGCCAGAATTCAGTGATGTTTTGAGAGATATAAGGGTTGTTGAAATTCTCGAGGAAGTCAAAACCAATCATCCGGCCCAATCCGATGGCCATGTCGGAATAGCCCGCAAAGTCGTAGTAAATCTGGAAGGCATAAGCTATAACACCCATCCAGGCAGTGGCTGTTGAAATGCCGGCAGGATCCAAGGCAAAGACTGAATCGGAATATTCGCCCAGCACGTTGGCGATCAACACCTTTTTGCCAAGGCCCAGGGCAAACCTGAAGAAACCGGTAAGACGATTATCCACGTTCTCATTATCGCGGCGGTCTTCCATCTGGTCAGCCACTTCATTGAACCTAACAATAGGCCCGGCGATCAACTGCGGGAACATCAGGATATACAGGGCAAAATCGCTGAGTTTTTTCAGCGGAACGTGAACTTTGCGGTAAACATCAACCGCATAGGTCATTTTCTGGAAACTGAAAAATGAGATACCGATGGGCAGGGCAACCCTGGCCCACTCAACCGGTTTGCCGCCAATGCTTTCAATTATGGTATTGAAATTATCGACAAAGAAATTGGCATATTTAAAGTAGAGCAGCATTCCGATATTAAGGGCAATCGAAAAAGCGACCCAAAGACGTTTTTCCCGGCCTTTGGACTTGTGCATCACTTTTACCGCGTAGAAATCGGCAATTATGGATGCAATAACAATAAAAATAAAGGTAGGGGCTCCCCAGGCATAAAAGAAAAGACTGGCTGCCAGGGCCACGTAGTTCTTGTACTTTACATCGGCAAAATAATAGAACAACAAAAAAACCGGCAGAAAATAGAGAAGAAACAGGCTGCTGCTAAATACCATTTTATCAATGTTAACCTTTGTGCCTCCGAAATTTTGAGTGGGCAAATGTAAGGAATTGGAGCGGAATTAAACAGAGCGCGAAGTTTTTTTAGCGAATGCGGATTTATACTGGGTATTGGGTTTTTTAGCCTCCCTGAACATAAAATCTTTTTAACTTTGCCGGTTTGGTACAACTATTTCCCGGATGAAAATGGAAAAATTCAAAAAACAATTTAACTGGAGCAATCTGGCAATTGCTGTAATATTTTTTGTAGTTGTTTCACAGACCTTTAGTTTGAAATTCTATCAAAAATCACATAGGATTATTGATAGCGATGTAAGTAACTATTATGCATATCTGCCGCTGACTTTTATTTTTAATCAGCTTGATTACAGTTTTGACAAGGAAAGCTTTGCGATTGTTAAAGATTATATTTACAGCGTTCCTGTTGGTAATGGTAATGTTATCAACCCTTATACTATGGGTTTGGCTATCGCTTATTCCCCGTTTTTTTTTGCTGTTCACCTGCCTTTGAAATGGTTGGATTATCCGACAACAGGATTTTCGCAACCTTACCGCGTTTCTATCATTCTGGCATGTATGTTTTATATTATGATAGCATTATTTTTACTTAAAAAGATACTATTAAATATATTTAGTGACAGAATAACGGCTTTAACCCTCACAGTATTGGTTCTGGCAACCAATCTGCTTTATTATCTGACCTTTGAGCCTGGCATGCCCCATGCTTTTAATTTTGCTTTTAATGTTTGCTTTTTATACCTCACTATTCGGTGGCACGAAAAACCTGGTATTCTGAATTCAATTGGTATCGGACTTTTAACCGGAATGATATCACTCATCAGACCTACGGATGTTATAATTACTTTGGTCTTCATTCTTTGGAAGGTAAATTCGTTCAGTGCTATAAAAGGCAACATTGTACTTTTTCTTAAAAATTGGAAGTTAATACTTGTTATTTTGTTTTTTACCATTTTGGTCTGGGTTCCGCAAATGATATACTGGAAGCACTTTACCGGTCAATATCTATATAATCCTTATCAGGATTCAGGTTTCAAATTCTTTTTTGATAATCCGCAAATCTACCTTTCACTTTTCAGTTATCGCAAAGGCTGGTTACTATATACACCGGTTATGCTGCTGCTCATCCCCGGTTTTATAGTTTTGTATCGTAAATACCGCGGGTATTTCTGGCCTGTTACAATTTTCTTCCTATTAAACCTTTGGATAATTTCATCATGGTGCCTTCCATGGTATGGCGGAAGCTATGGTCAGCGCGCGTATGTTGCATCATACAGTATTCTGGCCATTCCTCTGGCTGCTGCATTTTCAGCAATATTTTCGAAAAGGAAGACTCTGGGTTTTATTACGGGGATAGTTATTGTAAGTTTATTTGTTTTTCATAATCTCTTTCAGCTAAAACAATACCATCACGGGGCAATACATTATGTATCAATGACCAAAGAGGCCTATTGGGATTCGTTTTTTCACAAAAATCCTTCACCTCGCTTAAAATACCTGCTTTCTTTTCCCGATTACGAGAATGCAAAAAAAGGTAAATATCCAACACCGGTTATTGATCCGCTTTTCACGGGTAAACTTAACAGAGCGGAGATACTCATCAGGATCCAACAGGATATAATTTCGGAACTTAAGAACGACAGTATAAAAAATCAGGAATGGATTGACAAGGCCAGAGAAGGAAATATCAGTTACGAAGAACTGATAAAAAAGCGTGCTGAAATCAAAATGGAGGAGCAAATTAATGGAGGCATCATTCTCCCCAAGCAATAGACCTTGAGATGTCATTAAGTGTTACTGGGTTAATTCATCAGGTTGTAGCAAAAGGCACTTGTACAGGGTGTGGATTGTGTGTGGGGATGGATGAAACCGGAAAATCAACCATGTCCGACACACCGGAAGGGCCCAGGCCGGTCGTAAACGATAACCATGAAATCCCTGAGCTGTTTACTCAGTGTTGCCCCGGACATAAGATAGACTATCCCCACCTTTATCAGTTACATTATGGCAAATACCCTGATAGCTGGCTGACCGGAGTCATTTCTGGTGTTTACACCGGATTTTGTGCCGATGAGGGCATAAGAAGAAACAGTTCTTCAGGTGGAGTTATTACAGCCATTCTCTGCTCATTGCTCGAAACAGATCAGATTGATGCAGCAATAGTGGTAACTCAGGGTATTCCCGAACCTGAAAAAGCCTCTGTGGTCATTGTCAATACGACTGCTGAAATATTATCCGCATCGCAATCCGTTTATGTTCCGGTTTCAACACTTGACATACTCAACAAGCTAGATCATGAAAAGAAATACGCCATTACCTGCCTGCCCGAGCAGTCAGCAGCACTCAGGTATCTTCAGAAACAAGGACACGAAAAGGCCCTGAGCATCAAGTATATTCTGGGTCCATACACCGGAACTGCAATTTATCCGGCGGCGATAAATACTTTCAAAAGAATAAACGGGATTAAAAGAGATGATCGTGTTACCTCATTGAAATGGAGAGCCGGTGAATGGCCCGGTTACCTTGAGATTATTACCCAATCAGGCAAAGTCTTGCGCTCTCCAAAGGTATATTACAACTTCCTGATCCCATTTTTTGTTACCAATGCCAGCCTGCAAAGTATGGACTTTGCAAATGAATTTGCTGATCTTGCGGTTGGCGATGCCTGGTCTCCCGGGTTCGAATCGCAGGGCCAGGGTTTTTCGGTCGTTGTCAGCCGCAATGAAAAAATGAATGCACTTCTTGAAGATTTAAGGCAGAAGGGAGTTCTCAGGTTAACACCTGAGCCTGATGAAACAGCCTCCTCGATGCACGGGCACATGATTGATTTTAAGAAAAGAGGGAGTTATATCCGTAACCGGATACGTAAAATGCTATATCTGAAAGCGCCTGATTTCGGTTACAAACCTGCCAGGATCGGATTGAGCAGGATACTGGTTGAAATGGCAATTTCGACTATTTTTGTTCTGGGCAAAACACCTTTGTTCAGATTATTCTTATACCTGTTACCGGAAAGGATCATAGGCCCGCTTTTTAATTTTTTGAGATTGAGGTGGAAAAAAATATCAAAAAAAACAAAGCGGCAGGGGCTTGAATCCTATGAAGTAATAATTACGGAAAAATAAACATGGTCGATTTCCACCCTCTGATTAACAGAAGCTTTCCCGGGATTCTCACACAATTGAGCCGTGATCCCAATACAACGCATTACGGCAGCTTTGATCGCAACTGGTGGCATTATAAGATCAGGGATTTTTCATCCATCATTTTGCAACAGGGCGGCTATTTCATTGAAATGGCTGCAAAATTGCCTGAGTACAAAGATCATTCAGATCAACTTCATGAGTATTCCAGAGCATCTGTTAATTTCTGGGCCGGAAGAGCAAAACTGAAGGGCGCCTTTGAAGAATATTACCCCTGGGAAGACGGCTATCCTCCACTCGCTTTTTCAACGCTCGCGGTTGCAAAAATAATCCTGTCTCAAAATATAAAACCAAGCAGTTACGATGGGGTGTTGAAAAAGGCTGCCCGAAAACTTCAGCATCGTTTTGAGCGTAAAGCGGCTAATCAGCAAATTGCAGGACTTGCCGCACTTGCCGTTTTGAAAACGATAAATTCCGGGTACATTGACCATGATGCATTCGTGCGATTAACTAAAAAAACGCTCGCGCTTCAGTCAGAAGAGGGGTGGTTTACCGAATATGACGGACCTGATCTCGGATATTTGTCGGTTTCGCTTGATTGTTTATGGGACCTGTTTGACTACACACAGGATCAGCGCTTTGCCGACTCTGCAAAGAGGGCTTTCGCGTTTCTTGCAAAACTGGTCATTCATAACCATGGGTCCATCGGCATGCACAATTCGCGGAATACTGATTACATTGTTCCTTATGGGATATGCCGTTTTCTCGCTTCTGAACATGATGAGAATGCCATTTTAGCCGGTCAGATAATTGACATCCTTTATTCAAATACAGATCATCCATCCCATTTTTTTCAGGCTGTGGATGATCGTTACCGAAGCCATTATATCGGGCATTCGGTGGTGAGAGCTCAACTTATTCTCGATGGTATTACTCAGGAAACTGCGATTAAAAAGCCAGTCAGCAAATCAAACTCATTGTTGTCAGGTTGCGGATATGCGCTTGCTTCATGGAACAATCATCGTATCATAACCAGTTGCCTGAAAGGAGGTATAATTACTATCAGGAATGATGATAATTATTTCAATGATTTCGGCTGGGTTCTGTTTGACGGGAACAAGCAATTTGTAACACACTGGTGGACTCCTTCAACACAGTTTTCAGGTAGTCCTGAAAGTCTTGAAATTACGGGACATCCTGTTCAGTATAAGGAAAATACAAGCAGTCCTCTTAAGCATCTCATCTTAAGAACGATAAGTTATTTTTCAGGCTATAAAATCATCTCGCTTTTAAAAAACCTGCTTATTTTTAGAAAAGGCGATCAGAGGATTGTCTTCAGGCGAAGTATTAAAATCCAATCTAATAAAGTGGTGATTACAGATGAGTTTTCAGGTCTTAAGGGTAGTGAATCAATCGTTAAGGCTCCCCGCTTCTCCAAAAGACATGTAGCCAGCGCCGATTCATTTCACATGGAAGACATAACTATGGTTAAAGGATATACCTTTAGCACGGAAATCCAAAAGAATGGAAAACTTTTCAAGGCAACAACCATAATAAATCCCGGTTAGCTTCTTAATCATGTTCAGTTTCAAATTATCTGATAAAGTAAGAAAGCTGTTGATGCAACTGATCAAATTCGGAATTGCCGGCTTGCCGGCATTTCTGATTGCTATTCCGCTCAACTGGTTCCTAGTCGAAGAAATTCATCTTAATAAGCCTGTAGCTTATCTAATTACTTTGTTTTTTCAGGTATCCGTCAATTTTATCCTGTTAAGGCTTTTTGTTTTTAAAGGCGAGACTGAAAATAGTGCGCTGAAAACCTATTTCAGATTTTTATGGGGTATTGCATTTTTTCGTTTGCTCGATTGGGGTTTATATACTATTCTTGTTCAAAACACGGAAATTTATTACCTCATTATTCAGATTGGAAATGTTGTTATATTTTCGCTTGCAAAGTTTTTTTACAGTAAGAAATTAATGGAAAAGTAAGTGTTATGAAGCTGATAATACAAATCCCCTGCTTTAATGAGGCTAAAACCCTTCCGGATGTAATCCGTGATTTGCCTAAGACCTGGCCCGGCATAAGAAAGATAGAATACCTTGTTATAGATGACGGTAGCTCCGACAATACGGTTGCAGTGGCTCAACAGCTTCAAGTACACCATATATTGCAATTGGGGAGTAACCGGGGGCTGGCATTCGCTTTTTCAGAAGGTATCAAGTTTGCTTTGGAGCAAGATGCTGATATTGTTGTAAATACCGACGGCGACAATCAGTATTTAGGCGAAGATATTGGATTGCTTGTGCAGCCTATTCTTGAGGATAAGGCTGATATAGTTGTTGGCTGCCGGCCAATTATAAAACATAAGGAATTCAGCCCTGTCAAGAAACTATTCCAGCTTACAGGAAGCTGGATATTACGAAAGATATCAAAAACCGAGGTTAAAGATGCCCCTTCAGGATTCAGGGCATTTTCGAGGGAAGCCTGTCTGAGGATGTTCATTTACTCAAAGTTCTCATATACAATGGAAAACCTTATCCAGGCCGGAAACTCCAATTTGAGAGTTCAGTCAGTTGACATCAGGGTAAATGCCAAAACCCGGGAATCAAGATTGTTCAGAAATATTTTTGAACATATTTATAAATCTGCCGATACCATAATCAGAATGTTTATTCTATATCGCCCGGGTAGGTTCTTTCTGTGGATTGGGTCGGTTTTTAATCTGGCAGCCGCTTTATTGGGTGCCAGATTTATTTACCTGCTGTTTATTACCGATCATCCCGACAAGGGAAGAACCTATATCCCTTCGTTGATACTACTTGCAATCCTGGCTTTCTGGGGTGTGCTTTCCTATATGATTGGTATTCTTGGTGAACTGCTTAAATTCATCAGAAAACAAAACGAAGAAATAATTGCCAACCAACGAAGAGAAAAATTCAGGAAAAAATAATACAGTATCTCAACGACTAAACCTCAATTGCCAGATGGAAATTCAAGGGCGTCAGGCTTAGAACGGTAACCGGGTTACTTTTTCCTGCCTTCTGAAGTGATGCTTGGGTACAAATGATACTTTTTAATTCAAGTTTGCTGAAAAATATCTATATTCTTGGGAATAAAATAATTGCAAGGTTAAAAAGAGTTCTAAGCGCATGGAAATGTGGCAATAACATCAAAAAACCTTGCATCAGGATTGAGAATTTCACCCCTTTTGGGTATTGAATAGCCACAGAGTGGCGAACCCCGTAGGGCTCGACGAAGTCAAACATTGATGGCAAATCGAAGACTAAGAGGATTTTAAGGTGAAGCGCACCGTAACGTAAAACGTGTAATGTTTTTATTGAGTTTTTCAGCAGACCCTTGAGCGATTTAAAGAAGTAAATCACTCAATCGATTAGGAAATTGTAAGCAATTCAAGGTAAAACATCTTCATGGCTTTGGTGAATTGCAGCAATTTTCAAATCGGGGTTTACCTAAGTAAAGCGCTTTTTCGCTGGCTCAAACCGCTCAACTTAGGTTATACTTTACTTTACCCATCGCTTGTGAGGGGATGCGGATTAAAAAGGATAACAGAGAAAACCGAAAACTGAATTACAGGAAAGGGTTTTCTGATTTTGCAGACAATTTTTATTGTTATACCTTTGCCTTCTTTACAAATAAGTAACATCGCTGAAATATGAAAAAACTGTTTTTTATTGCATTTATTGGGCTTATTGCCTATGGTTGCTCAAATTCATCAAAAACGCCCGCAGTTAAGGACTCGCAGGATCAGATTAGTGAGAATCAGGTAGTGTTTGAGAATGATCTGGAAAATGCTTTGGCAGGAATTCCATCATGGTCAAATGAAAAGACTATTGTAAAAATGCCGGTGGACAAAGCTCATTCCGGAGAATACGTTTCAATGGTTAATGCTGTGAATATGTATTCCTATGCATTTAAAGAAAATCTTGAAAACATCAACGAGAAACTTCCTATTACTGTTGTTGTCAGCGGATGGTTTTATAGCGAAGTTAAGAATCCTGATTTGGGATTTGTTATGGATATCAATGACAACAACAAGTCTGTGATCTGGAAGTCGTACCGTTTGATGGAAGGTGGACTATCTGAAAATCAATGGCATGAGTTCACTGCCAATTTTGAGATTGATGAACCGTTAAAGCCCGGGTATCAGATTAAGATTTTCGGATACGGTGCGAAGAAGACGGCCTATTTTGATGATATCAAGGTTACATTCAAATTTTAAGCCTCAATAACTTTTTTGATTGAAGATTCAGGGAATTGCTGTTTTATAAACATGGCTATTCCCTGTTTTGCTTGAAGCGCATCTATTCAACATTGCTTTTTTAAGATAATATTGCCAAGTTTTCAATCTGTTCTTGTTTCAGGATTTTTGATTAAGCTATAGAATACTATACTGGAGACCTGACAGAATATTATTAAAGTGTTTAACTCGGAATAATCCCGGAAATATGCTCTTCAGCTCGCCTGTTTTTTTGTTTGTATTCCTTCCTGTCGTTCTATGTTTGTATTTTCTAATTGGCAAAAAGCTAAGGAACTATTTTCTGTTTCTGTCAAGCCTGGTTTTCTTTGCCTGGGGAGGGGTAAGCTATTCTATACTGCTGATTCTTTCAATCTTTTTTAACTATCTCATAGGTCGGGGAATTGGTAAAAATCCAGGTAGCAGAGCTTCATCAAAATATCTGGGGTTTGGGGTTTTTCTTAATTTAATTTTTCTGGGTATATTCAAATATGCCAATTTTGTTGTCGAAAACCTGAATGGAATACTCGAAGTATTGAGCTATAAACCATTCGGGGATCCCGGTATTATTTTACCTGTTGGGATATCCTTCTACACTTTTCAGGCCATGTCCTATCTTATTGATGTTTACAGGAAAGAGGCTGAGGTACAAAAAAATCCACTTAACCTGGGTTTATACATTGCGCTGTTTCCGCAGTTGATTGCAGGCCCTATTGTCCGTTATCATGATATTGCCCGGCAAATTCAAAGGAGAACCGTAGATTCTGCGGGTTTTGCTTATGGTATCCGGCGGTTTGTTATCGGTCTGGCCAAAAAAGTCCTGCTGGGAAATACGATGGGTTCGATAGCAGATCTGGCCTTCAACTCACCAGCCGATCAACTCTCAACCCCATTGGCATGGCTTGGCCTGGTTTCTTACGCTTTACATATATATTTTGATTTCTCGGGGTATTCTGATATGGCCATCGGATTGGGAAGAATGTTTGGATTTACTTTTTTAGAGAACTTCAATTATCCCTATATCTCAAGATCGGTGAAGGAATTCTGGCGCAGATGGCACATCAGTCTTTCAACCTGGTTCCGCGATTATTTATATGTGCCTCTTGGAGGCAACCGAAAGGGCAGTGGAAGGACCTATCTGAACCTGATTATAGTCTTTTTTATTACAGGTCTCTGGCATGGCGCTGCATGGAATTTTGTGTTGTGGGGTTTTTTGCATGGTTTCTTTCTGATAGCCGAGAGGGCAGGGGATGGCCGGTTTCCGGGAAAGCTCTGGCGGCCGTTACAGCACATTTACACCACATTCGTTGTATTAATGGCGTGGGTACTGTTCAGGGCCGATTCCCCCGGTTCAGCCTGGAATTACTATGGGGCTTTATTTGGTAATGGTGCTTTGCAAAATAATTTTGCAGTATATAGCAAGGTTTTAAATTTTGAGTTCCTTCTTTTCTTTATCATTGGTTTGCTGAGTGCAACCGGCATCATCTTAAAAGTAACCGGTTTGCTGGAAGCAAAAATTTCGGTTATGAAAGAGCGGTATTTTGCTGTTACGGAAATTTACAGGGCATTTCAGGCCATATTCTTAGTCGGGATTTTTATTCTCTGTTCGGTTTACCTGATAACCAATACCTACAACCCATTTATCTATTACCGGTTTTAACCAGTCATTATGAAAAGACGATTCGTGTTTTCTGATTATTTATTAACCATTCTTTTTATATTGGTTATTTCTTCGGCCGAAATTCAGCAATGGTTTAAAATTCTTCCGGAGATGCCAAATCAGGAGAACCGTGCACTGAATCCGATGCCCGGTTTCAACCCGGCCCGCCTTGATCCATTTCCTCGTTTGTTTGAGGCTTACTACAATGACCATTTTGCCTTCAGGAATCAGTTTATGAAATTATATGCCGATATGAATTTCAAGGTTTATAATAAATGCCCATACCCCGATCAGGTTCTTATCGGGCATAACCAAAACCTTTTTATGGTACCTAAAGAGTTGGATACATATCAGAGAACGACTCTTTTTACAAACAATGAGCTTGACAGAATCCGCTCGGAATTTTCATACCGGAAGAAATACTTTGAGAACAAGGGAATTGATTACTATGTCGCGGTTTGCCCGATCAAGTATTCAATTTATCCGGAATATCTGCCCTGGTATGTGCAGGTCAGGGATACCATCAGCCGCACCGACCAGTTTTTGGATGTTATTTCCGGCCTCGGAATCGAAGTGATTGATTTGCGCAAAGTACTGCTTGCAGCGAAGGATAGCGCTTCACGGGAATTATTCATGGCTACTGATAACCATTGGAATGAGATTGGGGCATTTGTAGCCTACCAGAATATTGCAGCCAGAATAGCGAGAAAGATACCCGGAGTCAGGGTGTTGCAAGCCAATGATTACACAATAAGGCCAAAGCGCAGGAATGGAGGCAACCTGGCCCATATTATTAATATGCACGAAGAGATGCAGGATGTGCAATATACTTTCACACTGCGTAAATCGGTTAAAATCAGTTCGATTACTCCATGCCCCTATAAAGTGCCTGACAATTTTGAAGAGATTAATTTTTTTAAAGGCTATTATATGCAGGACAACAATCAGAACCTTCCGCGAATAATGATTGTGCATGATTCCTTTGGCAAATTCATTCATGCTTACTTCCGTGATTCGTTTTCCCGTTCGGTGTTTATTTGGGATAAATGGCAATACAAACTGAACGAACCCATCGTTGATGCTGAGAAACCCGATGTGTATATCTCAATGACCCTTGAAAGCCTGTTGCCCGGGTTGGCAAATAATTGCGAATTTCATTAGAAATATTATCGCAGCAATTGAATTCAGGGCCGATTCTCAATGTAGTGCATTGGCTTATCCACATTCAGATTCTGAAAAGAAACATAAAGGTATCCGGGTTGAAATGGCCGGAATTTAGAAACGCGTTCTGAGATTGTCAAATCTTTCCAAAGCCCGGGCTTCACTGATTGAATCTATGCTTTGAGTGAGATTGTGCTCTTTTAAATAATTCTGCAGTATCCCTTCTTCAATGATTTTGCTTTTATAATATTGGATAAGAAATTGCTTTTTGGATAAGATTGATGCTTTTAGCCGGTTTCTTTCCCATTCTTTAATTTCTGTTTTTGGATAGTATTTGCCCGCAATAGCCATTTCATGATCGGGTTGAACCAGATTGTCAAAATAATCATCGTATGTTTTTGTTTTTAAAAAATTCATCCAATATGTTTGTTTTGTTTCAGACATATAATGGATTAACCCCATCCGATACTGCCAGGTTTGGAAAAGATTCAGGTAAACAAAAGCTGCAATTATAAATATGCCTGCAAAAGACACAGCTTTAATCTTCAGGTTTGCCACATATTTGAAAAATGCTGCAATTGATAAGGCGAAAATTCCGTAGCCATCAATGTAAGGCCTGTTGCCATAACTTCCACCAAACCACCAGCACCACCATGATGAATTAATGTAAATGAGTAAAGCCAGCACTGATATTACCTGCCAGAACAACGGTCTGCTTTGTTTCCAAAGGAAAGGCAGCCCAATAAAGGCAAGTGCCATCAACGGGGTGTAAACCAGCCATCCTTTGCGGTAGCTGAACAAACTGCCTGTTATCTGAGGATTGTTCCAGAAGAAGGTTTCTTTGGTGTAAGTGTACAGGAACCAGTCACCACTGACATATTTCCAAAAAGCAAATTGTGGAATCCAGACCAGTAGAAACATGGCCATCATCAACAGGATTCTAACATAGTTTTTCAACAGGAATTGAATTCGTTCCCGAAAATCGCTGGTGGCAAAAAAAAGCACGATAAATAGCAGGTTGGTGGGCCTGATAAGAACAATCAAGCCAAAAACCAGGCCGGTTAAAATGGTTAACCCGGTACGGGGATTTCTGAACCATTTCTGTAATAACCGGTACAAATAAATGATCAGTGCAAAACTGTAAACATGCGACATGCTTGCTTCGGAAGTAACGTACCACGACAGATTGGTTCCGAAGGCAATAACAATCAGTGTTAAAGCTGTAATTGTTTCGCTAAAATACTCAAGTAGTAATTTTCTAAGATTCCACAATCCAAACAGAAAAAGCATCAGGGCGCTAAGGAGCAGCCCCATTTTGTATGGAGGTGAATAGCCATCGGGATTGGCCCCTGTCAAGGGTGCCAGCACATAGTGGGCAAACGCTGTAAACGGCGCATAAACCATCGCCAGCCCCATCGACATTTTGGAATAAGACCTTCCGGTGTCTTTGTTGGTTGACAACCACAAATAACGCCTGGCATAATGTGGAATTTTGTTGTAAATCCGGCCAAAATTTAAATCATGGTAAACAATGGCTGCTGAGGTATAAATATAGTAAAAGTTAACATCGTCCTTGATCAGGCGAACCGGTTTGTCCCAATCTTTGTTCTGGACATTGTATATGCAAATGCCCGAAAATATCAACCACAATGTGGTCAGTGATATCTGGTCAAGCAGTGCGTTTTTAATTCGTTTAAATGAGCAAATGAGACTGTTTAAAAAGGGGGTGCAGTGGCTGGCCATATACTTAATTTAAAAATCATCCGCATTGTATTTGTTGTCGTTATTTTTTTGTTCAGCTTCATATTTGGCGCAATCAATCTCAACAGATAGAGGGTTTGCAGGTCTTTCGAAGTCACCTGTTGACAGTTTTAGTTTTGAATCGGCATAAATGCGTTTCATATAGAGTGCCCAGATTGGTAGAGCCATATTAGCGCCTTGTCCGAGTGTAATGGAGCGGAAACGGACGCTGCGGTCTTCACCTCCAACCCACACACCGGTCACCAGGTCAGGCGTAAGTCCCATAAACCAGCCATCGGAGTTGTTTTGGGTGGTCCCGGTTTTACCGGCAATTGGGTTGTTAAGCCCGTACTTGTAACGGAGCCTGACCCCGGTGCCACTTTCGACCACACCTTTCATTAACTGAAGCATCAGGAAGGCTGTTTCTTCGCTCATGGCTTCTTCCTGCCGGGGCATAAACCGTGCAATCACGTTCCCGTTTTTGTCTTCAATACGCGTAACAAAAAGGGGTTCTATGTAAACGCCTTTGGCAGCGAAAGTATTCATTGCTCCGGTCATTTCATACAGCGTAAGGTCAGGTGTTCCGAGCGAAATTGAGGGGACTGCATCTATTTGGCTGGTTACGCCCATTTTGCGGGCTATTTTAATTACCGCCATGGGTGAATAACGCTTGATCAGGAAAGCCGAAATCCAGTTAATCGAATTGGCAAGGGCCTCTTTCAGGGTTACCATTTGTCCCTTTTTGTAATCATTGGCATTGCCCGGCTCCCATTTGCCGCCTTCAGGCAGGTCGATGCTGTATTGAATGTTGGCAATTTTGGTGCAGGGCGAAAAATCACCCTCCTGCATGGCAAGTGTGTAAACAAAGGGTTTGAATGTAGATCCTACCTGCCTTTTGGCCATTTTAACATGATCGAACTGAAAATGGCTGTAGTTAATTCCGCCAACGTAAGCCCTTACAAAACCGGTTTGCGGTTCAACCGACATTAATCCGGCCTGCAGGAAAAACTTGCAGTATCTGATTGAATCCCATGGACTCATGATGGTGTCGCGGTTTCCTTTCCAGGTAAAGATCTTCATAGGCACCTTTTTGCGGAAAGATAACCTGATGGAATCTTCCGAAGCGCCGACCGCTTTAAGCTTCCTGTAGCGATCTGAGCGCTTCATTGAAGCGGTCATTAATTTATGGGCTTCGGCTTTTACCACTGAATTCGGAAAGTCGAAGGGAGCCTCTTCACGTCCTTTCCAGTGCTTGAAAAATGCAGGCTGAAGTTCATTGCCCAGGTGCTCGGCTACAGCCTCTTCGGCATACAATTGCATGCGGGAATTAATGGTAGTATAAATTTTAAGACCGTCTTTATACAGGTTGTAACGTGTTCCGTCCGGTTTCGGATTTTTCTCTATCCAGCCATATAGAGGACTGTTAATCCACTGAAGCGAATCTTCCGTAAATACTTTTTTATCGAAGTAACTTTTACGGTCCGGCTCGCCGGCCGACATGATCTGGCGCAGGTACTCCCTAAAATAGGTAGCTTCACCCGAAGTGTGATCCTGCATCCGGTAATTGGACATGTCGAGGGGCAATACCCTGAGCGAATCATATTGATCCTCAGTAATGTAATCGTTTTTTTTCATCTGGTTCAAAACGACTTCCCGGCGTTTGAGGGCGCGCTCAGGATTTCGGGCAGGGCTGAACCACGACGGCGCTTTCAACATGCCCACCAGCATGGCCGACTCCTCTATGGTAAGGTCTATAGGTTCTTTGTTGAAAAATGTCTTGGCTGCCGATTTAATACCAAAGGAATTACTGCCAAAGTCAACCGTGTTGAAATACATGGCAATTATTTCCTGTTTAGTGTAGTTTCGCTCAAGCTTTATGGCAGTAATCCACTCTTTAAGTTTAATGAAAATGATCTCGATAAAAAGCCTGTTAGTTTTACGGGGGAAAAGATTTTTTGCTAATTGCTGGGTAATAGTGCTACCGCCGCCTTTGTTAGACCCGGTAATAATTCCGAACGAAACCCTGAATAAAGCCCTGACATCGATGCCTGAATGCTTTTCGAACCGGGAATCCTCGGTAGCAATAATGGCGTTTACCAGGTTGGGAGATAACTCATCATAGTGTATGTTCGACCTGTTTTCGATGTAGTACTTACCGAGTAATTCCTGATCGGCTGAAATGACTTCGGAAGCCAGGTTGCTTTTCGGATTTTCGAGTTCTTCGAATGAAGGCATAAAGCCCAGCAACCCGAATGACATAGCAGTAAAAAGTAAAATCACGAAAATGAAAAAACCAATAAAGGCCTTCCAGAATCGTTTTCGCCAGAGATTAACATCGGCCTGGCCACTTTTTGGTTTCTTAGTCATTGTTATTAAAATCTTATGTTTAATCGAAATCGAAAATTGTCCTGATAACTTTGAGGATTCGAAATTAGTCCCTCAATAAAGGTTTTTATAGCCCGAATGAGAATAACTTTCTTTGCGAAGCCTTGAAAAGGTTAAGGCTAAGGTTAAGGTTAAGCAGCTCCTAAGCAAGATTCCACAACTTAATTTTTACCTCAAAGCTTCGGCTGCACTCAACTCATCGCCTCAGCCTCAACACGAGTTACATAAGAGACATTAGACATTAGACATTAGAAATTAGAAATTAGAAATTGTCTTTCCCCATAATCTCCTTGTCTCCCGCTCCCCTGATTCCCTTGTCATCTTAAAGAGAC